>Ga0233432_10000323_pt1 | contig 45831 bp, 24 predicted proteins | sample SI_122_August201_6_FD_179870 | JGI IMG/M metagenome (GOLD analysis project Ga0233432, IMG submission 179870) | Seawater microbial communities from Saanich Inlet, British Columbia, Canada - SI_122_August2016_10_MG | ecosystem: Environmental > Aquatic > Marine > Inlet | place: Canada: British... | reverse complement strand
CATGGTTTTGGATGCCGCCAAAGGGGTGGAGGCCCAAACCCGTAAACTGTTTGATGCATGTCGACTAAGGTCCATCCCTGTGATCACTTTTATTAATAAGATGGACCTTCCGCCTAAAGACTTGATTGACTTGCTCTACGAAGTTGAAGAGGTTTTGGGTATTCAATCAAGTCCTCTTAACTGGCCCATTGGGTCAGGGAAGGAATTTGCGGGGGTTTATGACCGAATGACAAAAGAATTCCATTTCTATAAAAAAATGGCTAGTGGAGGAAGCTCTATTCCTGAGGTCGTCACTGTTCCTAGTGATCAAATCGACGACTGCTATGAGGTCAGCAAAGACCTGATTGAAACGGTGAAAGATGAAATTGACTTATTGGATGGTGCAGGGAACAGCTTCAGCCAAGAAGCTTATCTGGCAGGTAAATTAACGCCTGTCTTTTTTGGTTCAGCGATGAGTAACTTTGGTATCAAGCCATTATTTGATGCATTCATCAATTTGGCACCCAGTCCTTCAGCAAGGGCGACTGACTTGCTCAATGGAGAAGAGGGACCTTCGATCGACCCAGTGGAAGAGCCTTTCAGTGCATATGTGTTCAAGTTGCAGGCGAATATGAACCCAAGGCACCGGGATTGCGTGGCTTTTTTGAGAATCAATTCAGGGAGATACGAAAAAGATCAACTCGTGAAACATCAGCGTATGGGAAAGAAAATTAGACTATCGCGACCTCACAATTTAAAGATTAGCGAAAGAGTCACACTAGAGACGGCCTACCCAGGAGACATCATTGGAATTATCAATTCCGGTAATTTCCAGATTGGAGACACCATCACGACGGGTAAGGACTTTAAATTTAAGCCATTACCTCTGTTTCAGCCAGAACTCTTTGCGAGCATTAGGCCGAAAGATATGGGCAAGCGAAAAGCCATTGATAAAGGTTTGGCTCAATTAGCTGCAGAAGGTGCGGTTCAAATGATTTATGATGGGGAAAGTGACCGTGGTTTCCCTTTGATTGGGGCCGTCGGTCGCCTGCAGTTCGAAGTGCTAGAATACCGGCTGAAAGATGAGTATGGAGTGGTTAGCATCTTGAGCCAACTTCCCTTTGAGTGTAGTTCGTGGATTTTTGGAGACGTGAAAAACCTTAAGAAACCTCACCAGTCAAAATTAGTTAAGGATCAATACGATCGTCCAATCCTACTTTTTATGAGTTCGTGGGATAAACAGTACGCCATTAGAGAGAACCCGGATCTAGAATTCTGCGATTACGCTTAGTTAGTAGATAAGCGGATGGTAAAGGGGAGTTTGTCCTAAGGTTGTCATGAGTGACCCTCGATACCTTGAAAATGGTATCGATGATGACTTAAGAAAGGCATTGGAACAGCTTGGCAGAGAAGATGGCGTCGACCTTGTGAACAATGAAACCTCACAATCCGTGGCAAGGGTGTGAGTTTCCCAACGTCTCTTATGACTCGTCTTTCTCCATTTATCTGTGTACTCGGTGGGCACCGAGTCTTCTCTCGGCCTGCCGTCAAATAAGGCTCTTGATGAGCCTTATTTTGGAATGCTACGCATCCCGATGGCAGTTCTGGCAAAAAGATTCGACCATCCTCCTTGACTCAGATGCAAAATAAATACTTGAATCTTTCTCAATTTAGGGTGAGAAATGAGTGTTATGAGTAAGGGTTTGAGATTAAAAAGTTACTTTCTATTTCAAATTAGGGGAGTTGGATCTGAACGATGGAACCTGCTTTCCATTTGAGAAAGCGATTGTTTAGAGCTAATTTGACTCTAACCAGATTGCTGGTGGCATCTATCAGAGGAGAGATGAATTCAACGACTCCTTTTGCAGAATCGGGTCCTCGAAGTTTTAGGCTTTGACCGATCTTGAGAGATTCCGTTTGGTGTGGTTCGAGGAGTGCTTCGGCATACAATTTGGTCGGGTCGAACAGTTGATAGAGTGGTTCTCCCGACCGGCTCCATTCTCCTTCTTGTCGACTAAGACGAACGATAACTCCGTTAAAGGGAGCCAAAAGACTTCGTTCTTTTAATTGTACGTCTGCTCGTTGTTTTTCGATTAAAGAGACTTCGTGAGCCAGTTTCTTCTCTAGGAAGATATCTTTTGAAACCATATTCTTTTCGAAAAGTTTCTGGTGGCTTTCGGCATCGAAGATGCGCTGCTCAAGAACTTTGGTCGCATGTTCTAGGCGGAGTGTTTCATTGAGATTCTCTTGCTGGGCCATTAAGTTTCCAGCGGGGACATGATCACCTTCTTTATAGTGGAGTTTTCGAACAATGCCGTCTTTAGGAAAGCCCAATTCAACGAGACGATAGGGGATTAGAAGAGCTTCGACCTCATTTCCGACGAGAGGAAAAGATAAGAGTATTAGGGAAATTAGAATCTTCATGGAGCCTTGGGCCCTGGTTGTTGTATCTCAACGTCAAGACTAGATGAAGGAGGGTGTTGAAGAGGGCTCGGGGCGGCCTCGTCAAGTTTCTTCACTTGCCTTCGAGAGAGTTTCTCTTTATAGAGAGGGACTTCTATACCTTGAATTACTTTGGGCTTCTTGAAAGACTCTTTCTTTATTTGGCGTTGAGTTCTCAATATTTTTGTGCTATTTGGGTGATCGAGGTGATCAAGAAATTCTGGACTCTCTTCCCCCCTCCACGTGAGGAAACCGTTTTTCTCCAGTAAAATTCCACAGATCGACCAGAGTTCAGCCTGTGCTTTAAGAATATCGACCCTTGCAGCTAGCTCTCTGGTTTTGGCTGCATCGAGTTCGTTTTGGGTTTCCATAACTTGTCTGGTCGTTGACCTCTTTTGCTTGAGGCGCTCCATCTCACGTTTGACAATTTCAGAGTTGAAGGTGACCGAGTGTATGGTGCTCTCGTGGCGTTTGGTCAAAGTGTCCAGTCGAGTGATTGAGCGAGTGATGTCGTATTGAAGTTCATGTAGGAGACGTTCCAAGGTCAATTCTTCTTGGTGGGTTCTGGCTTTGGCGATGGCCGCTTCAGCTTGGGAGCGTTTGCCTCCTAGGGGTTGATTAAAATCCAATCCAATGCTCCATCGAGGTTCTCCGTCGTCTAGCATGTCACTCGTGCCTGCTCTTAGGTCGTCTTCCAAGCCTCCCACTCCTACTCGCATGGCTAAGTCGAGTTTGGGAAGTTTGGCATTGCGAGACATTTTCTGGTTCCATCGGCCTTGTTGGATACGCTCTTTCACGAGAAGAAGATCGGGTCGTTTGGTTTGGGCTAGAGCCTGCAGACGATCAGCTTTGAGATTCAGTTCTGGTAGAGCAGGTAAGGTGACAGCGATTTGATCAGCCTGGAGAGGAGCACCGGGAGAGGTGATTTTCTTGATCAGAGAAAACTGTTTTTCTCGAACCTGATCAGACGATAAGTAAACGCGATCGCGAGCTTCGTAGACTTTTGCTCTGGCTTCTAGAACTTCGATCTTTTCCATCTGCCCGGCATTTTCCCTTTCGATGTTTTCCTTCAGGATCGTTTCGGCGACACTCAGGGCTTGGGTGTGGACTTGATGTGATTCTTGAGCAAAAACCAAATCGTAGTAATCATTTGCTAACTCGATGATACGATTGATGGTGAGAACTTCAGTCTCACGTGAAGCCATCTGAACTTCATGCCAAGCGACCTGGATACGAGAGCGCCCGATGTCTCTCCCTCTACCTTTGAGGAGTGGTTGTTTCAGTTCCAATCCAGCAAAGGTTTCATATTCGGGATGGAAGAAACGATTGCTACGATTAACGGTGTTATCGAGACGATCAATGCTAAGAGCGATTTGCCATTCTAGTCCTGTTAAATGTTTACCTCTAAGCCCCTGGCGATACCGCCAGTTAGCTTCTTCGTAAACCGTTTGTTGGGGATCAGCTCCGGTGAGACTGAGTTCGATGGCACTGAAATTTTGGGCATTTTGTTGGGTTCGATTATCTTCGTAGGTCATATTGGCGAAGAACTCAGGCTCAAAAACTGATTTTTCGATGCTCTCCTGAGCCAGACTGATCACACGTTTTTGTTGAGTGATTCGGATTTGGAGATTGTGTTCTAGAGCCAAGGCAATGGCTTTTGGAAGATCCAAGTTAAGAGTGTTTTTTTCGGCAAAAAGAGAAGAAACACATAAGAGGCTGGTTATAAAAAGTCTCATAATAATAACTATGTTAAGGAGGAGGTGGGAAGATGTTGTTTTTGCCATTGGGCTCTGCGTAAGACGGTAGCTCGTTGTCTCCGAGATTTCTTCTGATGAATGGACTGAGCCCAATTGTAGGCTCTGGGCAGAAGCATCATCTGGAGGGGGGAAGGTAACCAGCATATGAAACGATGGCTCCAGAGAGGAAGAGCTCTTTCTAAGAGAGAGTCCTCGAGGCTTAGGTGGGGAATCACTTCCCCAGGTTGCCCTTGGCGAGCGGTTCGACCTTGCAATTGACGATCTTGTCGTGGGTCGGGGTTTCTTCCGACTTGAATCAATAAGAGGCCGCCCAGGGCCAGAACCTCCTCTCCAACGGGAATGTCAGAGCCACGACCAGCCATATTGGTGGCGATGGTTACTTTGGCTCTCCATCCGGCTCGTCTGATGACGTCGGCTTCTTCTTCGTGCCTGACGGCATTGAGCAATTGAGGCATGACTCCTTGCTCTTTTAAGAGCTTGGCCAAAGCTTCACTCTCAGAGATGGTTCTGGTTCCAATAAGAACAGGCCGACCTTTTTGATGAGAGTTGATACTTTCTTCCACAATACTCTGGTGCATGGTCATATTGTCAGGGTGACAGCGGTTGGGTTGAGTTTTTCGCAAGCATGGGTGGGTGAGTGGCACCTTTTCAAGTCGACAACCATATGTAAGCCACATTTCTTTTTGCCCTTCGACAAGAGTACCGCTGATCCCTGAAAGGTGAGGGATTCGTCGAAAAAAGTCCTGGAAACTCATGGATAAAAGAGGGCGCGTTGGATCAGTGCCTTTGAGTCCTTCTTTAAGTTCTAGCATCCGATGAACTCCAAGGGACCATTGGCGACCTTCGGCGAGGCGACCGGTTTCTGCATCGACGATGACAATTTTGTCATCTTTCACAACATAGTGTTCATCACGGTGGATGGCTTCTCGGCAATGTAGGGCTTGTTTGATGTTGTGCTCTAACCAAGAACGATTACCGATGCTACCTGTTTTGACAGCTTTGAGAATTTTCCTGCCATCTCCAGTCAAGACTACCTGAGAATCTTTAAGAAAGAAATCTCGATCTTTTTCAAATTGAAAGCAGTTGAGCCAGGCTTCCTTGCTGAGGGTATTTAATAGCTGGTCATGATCCTTTTGTGAAAGGATGAGAGGAGTAACTGCTTCGTCGATGAGCATCTGATCTGCTTCGTCGATGATTACGTGGTGGAAGCCACGGTTTAATGTAGGGTTAATGTGTTGAGACCCTCGGCGCAAGTCATCAATGAGCCTTCGGTGTGCATTCCAACGATCCCCTAGATGAAGTTGATCTTTTAGATGATCAGCGAGAGCTTCTTTCGCTGTGGTATAGACAATATCTGCGGAATAGTTTTTCTGTCTCTCTTTTGGATCCATGTTGCTGGTGACTGATTGGCAACGAAGCCCAAGGAGAGCATACAAGGGCGCCATGGTTTTAGCGTCTCGTCTAGAGAGGTAATCATTGGCGGTGAAAACGTGAACGGCTCGACCTCTTTTTGCCAAGTGGGCTGCCGCAAGAGCGATGGCGAGAGTTTTCCCTTCTCCTGTGGCCATTTCAACCAATGTGCCTGCAATGAGTGCCTTGGCAGCCTGCACTTGAGAAGGGGTCGCTTTCATTCCAAGAGCGATGTCTGCTTCTTTTAGGGCTAGTGGAACGCTGTTTCTTTTTTGGGTCAGGGGTAACCAGACTTTTAGCCCATTGAGCCAAGCGTCTAAACCTTGAAGCGCTTCCGCAGTTTGAGGGAGACGGGTTTGTCTGGCGTCAAAACTGGGAGTCCAAGGAATCACAGACGGTACCGCTTCTGGAACATTTGGAGCAAGGACCGCCCCCATTGACTTCCAGCACTAGCCCAAGGGCGTTCGATTCTCACCTGGCAACGTCTCCAGTGATGAAGGGCGTTGCCTTCAAGGTCTCCTCTGAGAAGATAGAAGGGAGTAAGAGTTCGACGCCCTTTAGGGTCAGACGGGTCGGCTTGAATTTTTCCTCCAGAAGCCCAGGCAAGGGCTTGTGAAGGGAGGTCGACCCTCTCGGCAGGAATGAGTTCCATGGATTGTGTGTGAAAGAGGAGGTTGGCCTTGCCGGGAAAGCGTACGGTGGCTATTAATGTTTTTTGTTGGAATAAATCAGAGATGTCTTCTTGGGGAATGATGGTGCTGACAACCCATTTTTTTTGCGGCATCACCTGGCCAATGGGAGTACCTTTTGCAATCCATGCTCCGGTGGAATCATCAAGCCCTGGGGCAACCCATATGCCATCGATGGGAGCCAATAGTGTTAGGTTCCGACGCTCTTTGAGGAGAGCTTCCAGGCGTTCGTTTAATGCCATGGCTGATTCTTTGAGACCAGAAATGGAAGAAAGGTCGTCACTTCTGGCCATTCTTTCTCTCAAGTGAGTCTGTTGTATACGTGCCTTTAGAATACTAATCTGTCCATCTAATAAAGGATTCTCAAGATGGATCAAAGGTTCACCCCTAAGGACTTGGCTGAGATGGGGTTTTAGAATGGAGCTGATCTCTCCGCTGGTCCCTGCACTTAGAACTCGTCGGTCTTTGTCTTCGATGAGTCCATCGGCAATCACTCCATTTGGGAGAGGGAGGAGAATCAACGCACATAAAAAAATGGTAACGCTCGATGCCAAAATGATGTTGGCTCGTTTTCTGAAAGGAGCTTTGAGTGAGCCAATATATTTAGGCAATTTGGCGATCGCTCCAATGAGAGCCATTCCAAGAAAAAGAACGGCGATCACTCGCCCGAGCTGAAACCATTGATCTGCAATGAAGAGCCCAATGACAATCATGATGAAGACACGGTAGAAGGCGCTTGCGATGGCAAAGGAATGAAGTCCCAAGCCTCCCAAGTCCCACTCTGCCTCAGGGCAACGCTTTCGAAGTAGATACGTTTCGAAACGGCATCGAAACTGTTCGGTGGCTTTTTTGTGAAGGTTGGGAATATCCACGAGATCTGAAAGGATGTAGTAGCCATCAAAACGCAGAAGTGGGTTGAGATTAAAGAGGAGGGTAGAGGCCGACGCGACAAACATGACGTTGAAAGCGAGGTTGTGGATGAGCCCATCGTCGGTTGCCGCCCAAATCCCAGCAGCGACTCCAGCCAGACCAACCTCCATGATCATTCCTGCTGCTCCGGTGAGAACTCGTTTCCATCTTTCTCGGAAGGCCCATGCCGAGGTGGCATCCATATAGGGAATGGGTGTGAAGACCAAGAGCATGATGCCGAGGGTGTGGACGGCTCCGCCAAAGCGATGACAGACCATCGCGTGAGCCCATTCGTGGAGGAATTTCACCATCGCTAAGGTTAAGTAGAGCCAGAAGAGGTTTTGTGGAGCGAGAACTCCTGCTCCTTGTTGCCCCAGTTCAGGCCAACGTCCTGCCAGAGACAAAATGCCCCAGATAACACAAGAGAGCCATAGAAGGAGCCCTAGCGGTCCGACTAGAAAACGACCCAGTGAGGCTGAATAATTGAGCGCTGCTTGGGGGTCGATCAGTGGAACTCTAAAAAAGAGAATATTTAACCATTGTTTTCTCATTTGTTTCTGCTTTTGTTTTCTCAGAACCTCAAGACGCTCCTGACTCTGAGGGCCTCGGGCCATCAATAGTCCGCTGGTATTGAGTTGGGCGATGAGCCGAATTGTCTCGTCCTGAGATGGGGCTGTACCTCTCTCGGTTTCTAGAGCATCTCGCCATACCTTTTCTAATCGATGGTTTGGGTGGAGACGACTCAAAAACCGGTAAACTTCAGGGCGAACTCGGAAGAAACGATTCGCGTGTGGGTCTTGGATGACGTACCAGAGTTCTCCACGATACTGCTGACGTTGGATGTTGACCTGAGGTCGCAGGGCAACTTGAAGGTCTGCGACTCTATGCCATTCTTGGCTAAAGAGAGAGCGCTCTTCTACCACCACAGTTGAAGTCTAAGCCAATCGAGGAGGTCACGGGTAAAAATTGAAAAAAGGCTTCGCTGGCCGGTATCGACTTTTGCTAAGCCGGTCATTCCCGGTCGCCACCAAGGTTCTCCTTCACCTAAGGGATCTCCGATGGCAACAAAAACATGTTTTCCTCCTTCAGAGCGAGCGGAGGGTTCGAGGTGACGAAGAGTGAATGCAAAACTCAAGTCGGGACGGGTGGTGAAGGAGACCTCCCCTTGATCAGCGCCTTCCAAATCTTGGAGTCGACGTTCATCGACTTCCAATTCCAAATGGAGAGGTTTGAGTTGGGCTAGTCGGAAGAGAGGGTCGCCTTCTCGGACAACCGCTCCAATTCTTTCTTGGTGTCGGCCTTCGACGAGAATGCCCTCGATAGGGGCGCGAAGTTCAGAGCGTTCTAATTTATTTTCCACGACCTTGAGTTCAGCCCTGGTTTGAAGGGCTTGGGCTTCGGCGATTTTCATTTCGGCAGCTCTGGCTGACCCTCTCTGTTTTCTGATTTCGCTCTCATGCCGAGATAAGTCTGCTTTGAGGGCTTCGCGTTTGAGTCGCCATTCGGTCTGATCCAATTTGAGGAGAAGTTCTCCTTTTTGGACACTTTGGCCTACTTCGACCAAAGCTTCGGAGATATAGCCCTGAAAGGGAGATGAAACCACAGCTTGGCGGTCACTTCTCAGAATAAAAGGTGCTTCTACGCGATAGGGAACAGGGATGACAATGGAAAGGAAAAGAATAAAAGCTAGGAGGAGTATGATCAGTTTGGTGAGACTGTTCTTTGGCCCAAGTAGGGTTTTGGTGTTTTCTTGGGCAGAACTCCAACATTTCAGAGGGAGTGATCGTGAGTTTTGGTGGACTTGTTTCAATATTGGAGCCAAACGGTCTAGAGCGACTCGTAGCCCGGTGAGCTCGGTTCGAGTGAAAGCCTCTGATCTTTGAAGATTCAGGACGCCCAGGTTTTCTTCCTCTATTCGAATGGGGAGGGAGAGAAGGTGAACACCTTTGTGGCTTTGAGACCAGTTTTTGTGAACTCGGTAACGATGCTCAAAACCCTCATTGGGCCACAGAACCTCTTCGTCCAGGTCGAGAGCTTCTTCCATCATGCCTTCAAGAGCTTGATTTGCTTCCATTTTTCGATCGGGGTCGGGAATGTCACTGACCGCCACAAGCTTTAGATAGGGGCCTTTTAACCATCCCGCACATACTCGATCCGATGCGTAATAAGAGGAGATTTCACCGCAAAGTTTTTGTAGGATCTGTGGAAAGTGTTTCTCCCCTTCAATCGCAGCTAGTAAACTTAGGGCTTGGGATAGTTGTTCAGAGCCTTCAGGGGAGTGGGTGAGGAGGTGCCCTTGTTCATATTCTCTGGGAATGTCTTGAATAAAGGGGAGGAGAGCCTGTGTTTGCTCTCTATTTTTTTTGGGGAGCAATAAGAGTAAACGACATTCCACATTTTCCTTAACATGAAGTCGAGAGATGTGGATTAGGTCGGAACCCTCATGATGCCATCCCGTCGTTTTGAGAGAAAGGTCCTTAGGAAGAGCTTCTCCTTCATGGCATAAAACGAGCCAAGACTCGTTTTCCTTTTTGATGTGAATAGCTGCCCCTGTCGATCCAAGGTCCAAAATCGACTGGAGGTAATTGGGCCAAAACTGCTCAGGGCTCCCTGTGAATCTCTTAAGAGAGAGAAGTTTTTCAGAACCGGAAGAGTTCCCTGAAGTGGATGGGGTGGACAAGAGTGGGTTGAGGTCGATGCCTGAGACTTAAAGGCTGATATTTTATTGAGTTAAGGATATAGGTTGATGATTGGATGAAATAAAAAAATGACCCTTTCGAAGGTTTTGAAGCAAAGAAATGATAGAGAGATATCTTGAGGCGATTGACCAAAAAAAGAGAGGTGGCTCGAGGTCTTGTGTGTATCAGATGGAAACTCGCCATTGAAGGAGGGGGGCCATCGCCTAAATTTAGGTAGATGTTCTCATTTTTTAGGAAAATCTGGAAAGCTGAGGTCCCTGAAGAGGGGTCTGGTGTAGCTTCTGATTTTTCAGTTGAGAACCTAGAGGCGAGAGTGCTTCTAGCGGCCGACGGCTTACTTTCTGAAGTCGATGATGTTCTTGAACTTGGGGATGAGGGCCATTTTGAAAATGAAAATCCAATGGTGCTTGAGGTCACGGTGGAGCAGAGGGCGGATCTCGAAACGGTTAGTGAAGGGTCTATTTTTGACTTACCAGGTGCCTTAGTTCCGGTCGTTGAAGAAGATTTAGATGATAGCTCGTCTCGGGTTGAAGAGGCTGAGATGATAGAGGTTATTGAGGTGGAGGCTCAACCAGAAATTGAACTCTCCATAGAACCTTTTGCTCGAAATGGAGCATTTAAAGCTGAATTAGAATTCGAGTCGAATCCCACTCGAGCAGGACCGGTGGAGGCTCAGTTTGAATCTCAAATGCTTAAAAATCAACAACTTAAAAGTTTGCCGGTGCCCGGAGGTGATTCTTTACACCATTTTAAAGTGCTTGAAAAAGCCGCCGAGTTTGATGGCAGTGACACTAGGATGGCTTTTGCTACCAATGGAATAGCCGACTTGGCCCTGGTAGAAGATGGCTCTTGGGAAATGTGGGTTCGCTTCGATGAAACCTTCATTCCAAATGTCGATGTTCCCGACTTTGTTCTTTTCACTCTCTACGATTGGAGCAATAGTGAGTCAAATTATGAACTGACTTATTCTCCAGAGCAGCAACAACTTTCGTTTATGGCTGGGGGGGCAACCACATCAACAGAGTGGTGGGTTTTAGAAGCTGATGGCGGATGGAATCACATTGCTGTCACCAAAGACAATACCAGCGTGAAAATTTATGTTGATGGAGTGGATCAAACAGCTCCCTCAGAAACGGGAACCCATGGTGATATCGTCATGGGTTCAAATACAGCTCTTTATCTTAACCATCATCCCTCCACTTTGACTGGTTATGACATGTTTGATGGAGAGATTGATGAGTTGAGAATTTGGGACGAAGCCCTCACTGCTCAGGAGGTTTTGGACTGGAAAGACAAAATCATTGATTCAAGTCATCCCAGAGTTGATGGTTCAGATACCGATGCTTTGGTGCTAAACCACCACTTTGAGAACCTTTCTGGGCTTCTTTACATGGATAGTTCTGGCGTTGAAACGACTCTTCACCGTGGAAACCTAGATGGGACAAGTGCGGAAGGAATGGGGCAGGCTCCCGTTTCGGATGGACTGAGCCTTTCAGATAACACTTTTGTGCAGGAGAGCGGGGATGTTTTTGCGCTAACTTGGAAAGATGGTGAAGGAGGGTTAAGGGAAGTTCCTGCTGACCTCCCAGAGGGAGTTGTTTCTAGATGGGATCGAAATTGGACGGTGGATATCACCGATGAGGGTTCAAATGGAGGGCAGGTTGATCTGAACTTTGATTTTTCCGATGTCGGTGAGAGTTTTGTTGCTTCCGCCTCTTATCACCCTTTGGTTCGAACTGGAGACTCAGGGGATTTCTCGGCTCTTGAGGTTGTTTCCAGCTCAATTGCTGGAGACGTTTTCACCTACACCGTCGAAGTTACAGAGGTCGATGGTTTGGTCGTAACTTTAGGTGAGGTAGCTGGGGCAGACAATACTGCCCTCGATATGGATATCGCTGATTATTTCAGCCTTCCTTACAGTTCGACACAGTACATCGATGAAGATGGAACGTGGGAATTCTGGGCGAGATATGATAACAATGACACCCCCAACGAAATCTTCTACATTATGCAGGATGGGGGAACAGACCGTATTGAAATGTATCAAGACACGATCTATGTTGCCATGGGAAATGATGCGACTCGCTCCTTGTCAGGGCAGGTCACTGTGGGGGAGTGGATGCACGTGGCTGTGACAAAAGATGGTGCTTCTGTGAAGACCTATGTGAACGGGGTGGACGTGACGGATCCTGCCAACACGGGCAATCATTCAGTTGCGGTAAATTATAGTTCGGGAACTGCCTACTTCAATCATTCTACCACTTGGACAAGTCAGGATTATCATCTGGATGGCCAATATGACGAATGGCGGATCTGGAATACCGCCCTTGATCAGGCGACGATCCAGGACTACATGAATCGGGAGCTGGATTTTGATCATCCCAATTACGATGGGACAGAGAGTGACAATTTGGTGGTTTATTACACCTTTGACGATGTCAGTGGAACGATCATTCCAGATCACTCTGGATCAGGCAACGACGCAACCCTGACCAACACTGCCAACGCCACGGAAGAGCGGGCGCCGGTGCTTCCCGTCGTGGGAATGAATCATGATTTCCAACATCTCTGGACAGGTGCAACGAGCTCCAGTTCTTTGTCGGGCCTGTCTATTGTAGATGTGGACTTTTTAAGTGATGCTGCTGACCGAATCATACTTAGTCACGATGGTGAGACAGCGACATTCCTCACGACCCTTCTGGGCACAAACCTGACCGGTAGATCGGGCCGATCTTGGTACGTCGAGGTTCAAGACGATCAGAGTGATGGAGGGACGGTTGATCTGAACTTTGATTTTTCTGATCTGGGGCTGACATACGATGCGGGCAGTAGTTATACCGTTTCGGTAGCCAACCCAGATGGAGTATCCAACTATATAGAGCTTGTGCCGACGACTTCGAGTTTGGTGGGAGATGTTCTTTCCTTAACGGTGAATGGGGCGGACTTAGATGGAAAACTGATGACTTTGGCAACGAGGACAACGGAAACTCCTTCCTTCACTGCCGGCTCAGACATCAGTGTGGATGAGGACAGTGGAGCCCATACCTTGAGTCTTTGGGCGACGTTATTGAACACAGGTTCAATACTCGATTTTGAGGAAACGTTGAGTTTTACGGTAACACCAGCTGACTCCAGTTATTTCAGTGTTCAGCCTTCTGTTAATAGTAGTGGAGATTTAAGTTTCACTGGAGCTGCAAATGCTCAGGGAAGCACCACGTTCGAGGTGTTGATCAGTGATAGTGCAGGTGCGTCATCATCACCAGAAACAATCAACCTGACATTGACCAACACCGATGACCCTGCTGCTCTGTCTACTTTAGATGCGACGACGGTGATTAGTTTTGGTGGCAGTGTGAGCGCTGTAAATGACAGTTTGGAAATCATTGAGCTCGACGGAGATAACATCACTGGTGCCACTCTGACATTCACTTCAGGGTATGTGAACGGGAATGATATATTGGCCTACACAGATTCAGGCTCAATCACGGGGAGCTGGGATGCTGGATTAGGCGCATTCACCTTGAGTGGCTCAAGTAGTGTTGCCGACTATCAAGCGGCCTTGAGATCGATCACCTATGAGAATTTGGCGGTTTCTCCTAGCACAACAGACCGAGAGCTTGGACTGGTGTTAACTGACAGTGCTGGCACTGACAGCAACACAATAACTCTTACCCTAGACCCTTTTATTCCTTCTGACCTGACTTACACATGGACGGGAGCCGTCGATAGTGATTGGTCAACGGCAGGGAACTGGGATGTCGGACACGTCCCTTTGGTTAATTCCATGGTGGTGATACCTGATGTCTCGGGAAGCCCAACTATTACATATGGAGATAGTGTGGTCTTGAGTCTTCAGTCACTGAACTCGTCAGAAGAGATTGCCCTCACTGATGGAGGGCTCAGCCTGACCACCTCAGCTTCTTCTGTCGATGTCCTTACGTTGTCTGGAGACGCGGTTTTCTCAACTTCAATAGGGCTATCTCAAGGAGGAGCCGTTAATACCTCGGGAACCTCGAGCATCATGCTCACAGGAGGAACTTGGGTCTCTCAAGCAGACATCACGTTGGGGGCGAGTAGTTCGATCACTTTGGCCATCGGGAGTACTCTCCAGCTTAGTTCTTCAACATTGACCTCTCCTTCGGACCTGACCGTGTTGGGAACCCTTAGCGGGACAGGTACAGTGATCACAAACCTCACCAATGCAGGTACTCTTTGGCCTGGAATTGTCGGTGGAGTCGAGACTGGCACAATCAGTGTTAGTGGAAACTATCTACAAACTGGCACCTTAAAATTAGACCTCGAAGATGGCTCTAATGCTGATGTATTAGCTGTAACGGGCAATATGGATGTGACGGCAGGGGCTTTAGAGATTTTCCTTCAAAATAGTTTCAGTGCTAATCAAGGAGATGTGATTGGGTTGACTCCGATCACCTTCTCAGGAACCAATGCTGGAGATTTTGCTAGCAGCACTTTACCAAATGACAATGCGACGACCACCTTTCAGGCCAATAGCCTAGATGTGGATTTTACTCTGACAGCTAATGCCATCGGGGAAACTGTCCGCGATGGCATCACCAATTTCAACCTTCAATTAGATGACTTTGGTGCTTATTTTGATTTGGACGAAATCAGTGGCGGAACTGACCATCCAACTCTCCTTTTGCCAGACACTCTAGACAGCATGTTCGATGTTCAGACAACTTTGCAGTCCTACGATCTGCCAACCATTGGAACGGCTAGTAATTTGACTCAAGTGGCGGAACTTCTCGTGGCTGCTGGCTACACGGTCGAGGGAGTGACGGGTGGAACGACCCTAGCATCTGGGGAGATCATTGCCGATACTCTAGGCAGTGAGCTCATCGTTTTCAGTTATGAGGCAACGGTGGCTTCTGAGATGGATGTGGCCGGTGGTTATGTAGGGACGGATTTTGAAAATGAACTACCTGCTATTTGGGATGGCTTGGCCTCAGATGCGACTTGGAGTTCATCCAGCCTCACTCACACAGCAGACTTAAAACTCGAACTTAGTTTTGGAGTGGATGGCTCTGGCATCTACCTTAGGCCCGATGCTGGTTTTGTGTTGGATGTGGACTCCTCGGGTACCTTGTCTGGAACAGCGACCGTGGCGGGTAGTTCTAGATCAACTTCGGCAACGGTGACGTCGGATTTATCCTTGGGTTTGAGGCTGAATGATGACACCTCGATTTATGCATTGAGTGATGTCCTGGAAGCTCAGCTTGATGATGAATTGGTGGTTGAATTGGATGGCTCAGTCAATTTGGTGACAACTTTGGCTTTCAATGGCCTCTCCTTAACAAGAGCCAGTCTCGTAACGGCCATTTCTGATTCAGACCAAAGCACCTCGGTCACCGAGAGTGCGACACTGTCCGGAAGTTTTTCGGTGGTTGCTTTTGAAGATGGATCTGATTCTCAGCTGACACTGGTGTCGGTTGGCGACTACGATGGAGGTGAAGACGATTGGAACTTCAGTTTTAGTCAAAGCACCTTTTCTCTCGCGTCAGGGCTAGTGGGGTCCAATCTGAATATTAACCAGCAAGTTTCTTCTTCAGACTGGGCCGTGACCGGTGGATTAGCCCTCAAGTTAGATGCTTTTGATGACAATGGCGCTGAAGCAGAAGTGAATATGAGCATCTCCTCGAATACGAACAATACGTTGACGATGGATGTTTCTGAAAGTTATGAGTCTTTGGGCATTGATAAAAACGGTTCAACGATTCTAGAGATGACCAATGCTGTTCTTTCAAGTTCGAGTGTTGGACTTGACTTGAACACTGGAAATTTGAGTGGATCGTTGTCTTTCTCGGCAGAGACGACGAACTTTCTACCTGGACAAACGGTCTTCACTTTCTCGGTTAACGATGGCGAAGATGCCAATACGATCGCTCTGGAAGGAGGTTTCGATCTTGGCTTAGGTCTGTTCACTTCGCTGTCGTTTGACAGCTTTGAGTTTATCCTGATCACTCATATCGAGGTTCAGGGCAGTGATATCAATGTTGACCTAGAGGCCGCAGGAACGAGTGATCTCTTGCTCGATGTCGAGAGCCTCATTCTCAACATCGGCTCGGGTGTATTTGTGGGTAGCCTAGAGGGCTTTGCCATTGATGGCATGGGGCTTTTGGTTCCGCAAGAAGGATTTGCAGCATCTTTCGCAACGAACACCGACCTCAACAATCCCGACTCGCTGGATGCTTTGAAATGGCCGTGGTGGTTCCCCGTCAAAATCACCTCTTTTCGAATAGAATGGGATAATTTCGCCAACGATCCCCTTGATTTTAAGCTTCTCCTAGATGTGGAGGCGGATTTTAGCGAAACCTTCGAAAACCTTGGGTTAGATGAAGATTTGCCGATTTCTTTTTCGGGTGCCATTCGCAACGTTCAGATCGACACTGGCCTTCTAATGGAAGGGAAAATGCCCATCGTGAACATTGGTTCGGTTGAGCTTTCTTTTGAAATTGATATTCGCGTCCCTGTGGAATTTAAAGTCTCAGGGCAAGTCTTGGGTGGGATCGTTCGTTTCGACTCTGAGAACCAAGTCATTGCGGAAGATGACTTTGAAACGGAGGTGGCGGCCCGTGTTGTTTATTTTGGCATGTACGGCGAAGCCCAGGTGGCCGGTTATGCTGGGTTTATATTTAGAATGGGACTCTCTAGCCTAGGCCCTATTCAAGGTTACTTTGGTCTGACAGCCCCTCTTCCTATAGAGTTTTTGGCTTCGGGCTTGGGGTTTAATTCAATCGCTGCTGGAATCACATTAAATTCGGAGTTAGCTGATATCACCGATGCCAAAGATTTAGAAACTGATCCTAGCTTTAAGTTTGCGAATGAACTCAGTCTTCTTCAATGGAAAACGGTTCTTGTTGATGCGATTGCTGATCGCTACGAAACTTTGGCAGGAGTGGTTGATGTTCTTTTTGACCCTGATCTGACAGCTGCTCTAGATGCCTTCTGGGGTGTGCTGACCACTCCGATGAAAATTGAAGGTTCCGTTTCAGGGACGGTTCTCTACTGGGGAGGAAAAACAACCTTCGAGTTCACGGGAAATATCATGATGGACAACCGTGGTCGTGTTTTGTTGGGCGTTGAACTCACGGCCGTGGGAGGAGGTTTTGAGGGAAGCGCCAAGATGTATTTCAACTTGTTGAGTATGGTTCAGGGTGATGCGGCGATCTTGTTTAATGGCTTTATACCATCTGACCTTCAACTCATTCAGGTTGTTGGCGGCCTTACTTTTGACACCGTTTGGGCGGATGGAGTTGAACCGCCCGACCCACTCGAAGGGAATCCGATCGACAATATAGAACAGTATTTAGCTGACCTGCCAGTCCCAGAGGCTTTGATCATGCGAGTGGATGGGGCGGTTATTTTTGATGCGATGGGTTATGCGAAAATCTCTCTGTCTGGCTCGGTGGAGATGACTTTGGATATTGATGACGCATTTTTACAGATGGATTTTGAGGGTGACTTATCTTTTAAAGTTTTGGCCTTGGGTGAAGGAACACTGGGTAGCGGAAAGGGACGTTTCATCCTAGACTTCCTAGACCCCACGGAAGCTGCTCAGGCAGTTCTTGATGGAGACACCGAAGCCTTGATTCCAGAATTGTACGGTGTGTCGACCGTCAGCGTTAATCCTGATGCAATCCCCTTTCTTTCCCTTTTGGGAATGAGCTTCGACGCGGCGGGAGAGCTGCGTTTAAATGCAACGAATGAGGTTCAAAGCATCAGTTTTGTCCTGCCGGGAGAAAGCGATGAAACGATCTATCAGCTCCAGCCTCTTGAATTGAGCATCAAACTCCAGGGATATGTGATGATGACGCTCCCAGATGGAACTCCCTGGTACATGCTGAAGGGCTCCCATGGGCTTCTCTTGAATACAGATAACTTTATGCTCTACAGTGATTCCCAATACATCTTAGGCTTGGAAGCAAGTCCACTTTTTGAGATGGAGGTGGAAGCTCTCGTCTATATCAGCGATGCCGGTATGGCAGGGAAATTTAAGTTTGCTAGGGGTTTGGGTGATGCTTTCGAAGATATGGGCATCGAGTTCAATGTGACCATGGAAGCAGCTTTTAATACAACGGGTGAAGAAGTCAGTGTTACACTGCCCAACCTCTTCCCCGATGTGGTTTCGGCAGAATCCATCACGATCAGCGCTACACCTATTCGGATCGACACTCTTGAAACCATCGAGGCCGGACCTTATTTCTATATCTACGCTGAAGGCAATGCCGTTTTTCTAGACAACTTTGAGCTTCGAGGGATCTATCGACTTCTTGTCACTCCCGATGCGATTGATCTACGAATGAATGTTTGGGGTGATCTGATGGTTGGAGGGCAGCGATTGATGTTGTTCAATACCGTTGGGGGAGTAACCCTCGACATGACGGGATTGTGGGGGCGCTTTAGCGTTGATATCTCTGCAGGAATACCATCGGGGGCTGGATTTTCTCTGACGGGGACCACGTTTCTTGAATTTAACACCACAGGCGAAAGCAAGTCGATAGATTCCTACGCCTTATCTCAGGGCCGTTATCTTCGAATCTCCATCGATGGTGCGCTTTCCATTGGAGCAGCCCGTTTGGAGGGTCTGTTTTGGATGTACTCCGATGCGAACAGTGCCAGTATTGAATTGAGGGATGTTCAATATGATTTGATGGCTGGAAGTACGCAACTCTTTCAGTTCTCAGCGACTGGAGCGATACAGATTAATAGTAACCTTTTGCTCACAGCAGTCGTTGGCCTTCAAGTTCAGGCAGGATTGCCATCAGGAATGGGCTTTGGGATGGGGGGGACCTATACACTAGCACTCAATACGACTCAACAGGCTCAGGTGCTTGGAGGCATCTCGGTGGCGGCCCATGAGTTAGTTCGGGTTAGGGTGAGTGGTTACTTAGAGATAGGGAATTTTCGTATAGATGAAACTTTTTCTTTTGCCGTGCCTTTTCATGGCATTGAAATTGTGGTGGACACAGATTGGGATTTGGTCGTCAGTGGCACTAGAATATTGGGGTTCGACATTTTCGGAACCTTAGTGGTTAATGAAGAGGGCATTTTTGGAGCTTTAAGCGCCAGTCTAAATGCGGGCATCCCTTCGGGCTTTGGTTTTAACTTAGAGGGCACATATGTCTTGCTGTTCAACTCGACAGGCCGTAACCAATCTGCTGGAGGCTATTCCATTTCCTCATCGACTCTCTTTGGTGTTCGCCTCTCGGGGAGTCTTCGTTTAGGACTGATGAATTTGGAGGGGAGTTATGACTTCTCGATCAACTCGACCTATATTAATGTTAGCGTTTCAGGGCGGGCCTATCTCATGTCCGACTACCTTACAATTTCAGGAAACCTTGAAATCCACTCTGACGGAATGGCCATGTCGGTGTTTGCAGGGAGGGCTGCCCGATTTGGAGGGATGCTGATTCTGGGTGATATGTATTTGGACATCAATACACGATCAACGACGACATTGGGTGTGGCTCCGGGCCTTGTGGCTATCGAAGTTAGGAACGCGACTTATAGCATTGCTGGATTCTCTCTGGAAGGTCATGCCACCATGTCTTTCAGTGGAACGAACTTCTCCATGTCCTTTGATGGTTATATGTCACTTTTTGGGGACCTGCTTTCCCTTAATGGGCAAATGAATATTTACACCGACGGTGTGGTGATCAGTTTAGGAATGGGTGGCTACATAAATGCTGGCTTTTTGGTCTTGGATGGAGATTTTTCATTTCACCTGAATACACGAACCGTGACCACCTCAGGTCTGGGGTCAGGTACGGCAAGGGTGACGATTGAAAACCTCGACTTGGCAATTGGTGGATTTCAAGTAACCGGTTCGGCAACGATAGGGGTTGTGAGTGGTTACTTCTCGATGTCGATGGATGGATACGTTGGTGTTTTTGGTGATCGTCTATATCTTTCGGGGGTGATGGAGGTCCATGCTGATGGGGCAGCCATGGATGTGGCTTTGTCTGGCTGGGCTCGTGCGTCCTTTATGGATATTCATGGAGACTTCCGCTTACAAGTGAACACCCGGTCTTCGACGACTCTGGGGATTTCTGGTGCTACAGCCCGTATCGCGGTCAGCAATTTATATATCTCTATTGCTGGAATTAGCCTTACGGGCAGTGTCTCAATCACCGTGGGTGGAGGGGTTTTCCGAATGGATGACCTGGACCTGACGGCCAATATTTACGATTTGGCTTCAGTGAAGATTGGTGGATACATTCACAGTGATGGGTCATATAATATTTACGGTACCTCATCTTTAAATATTGGCCATTGGTCAGCAGTGGAACTCAATGGCGTGTTTCATCTTCGCCTTGACCATAACAGTGGACTCAGGGGATACTATGAAGGTAAAGTGTACGTTCGTTTCGCTCATATTTCCAATGTCGACATTTTAGTTTCTTTCACTAGAGATAGTTTTGTCTTTAGCACAAGCATTGACCATTATATCTATAGTGATCTTTGGATTGATGGTGACATTGAAATTGAAGTGCTCTCCAACGGAGTTTATGGCCGCTTTAGTGGGAGAGCTGGCCTTTGGGGAATGAGGGGAAGTTTGAGCGGGTATTTTGATACCCGAGATGGCCGAAATCACTGGCGGTTGGATGGAGCAATGGATTACGATATTGGAAGTCGTTTTATTGGTTCTTATGGAACTCTATATATCGATGTTGGCCATGACCGTGCTTCCTTTAGTGTTAGAGGCCGTGCTTGGGCAGGCTTTAAAGTGTGGTATTGGGACGTCTGGTGGTGGGGGTCAGGATGGGATTACTACTGGGCTGGAGTCGATGAGTATTTTAGTGCCGGATTGGATATCGATAATGGTAGAATGTATGTCGATATTGGAGGCAAAGAAGTCGGTATTCGATTTTCTGGAGGATTTGACGTCTATCTCAGCAATATTTCAGGAGGAACAGCCTTCTTGGATGTAAACGGCAACGAGGCGCTGGACGAGGGAGAGGTTTCAACTGAAATAGATGAAGAAGGAAAGTTCGACTTTAATGGTGAAGAAGGTCCTGGTTCGGAAGATAAAAGCATCAATCTCTTAGGGGCGTTGGCTGCATATGATCTCAACGGAGATGGTGAATTGAATGAAGATGAAGGGCAGATGATTGCCATTGGTGGAGTGGAAGGTGTACCGGTAACGACCTTCTTTCGTGACGACAACGACAATAACCTTCTTGAGGAGGAAGAGGTTTCCGTAAGCCTTTCAGGGGAAGATGCTCTTTCTCAAATAACTTTGATGCTGGCGATAATTGATGGAGATCATAGTGGCGAACTTGGGGTTTGGTCGGCTTTTGACCTTGATGGAGATGGCTTGCTCTCTCTTGCAGAGCAAGAGGTGATTGAAGAGCTTGATGCGAGTCTCGATCCAAGTTATCATAATATTGACAATGCGATCAAGGGCAGCCTTTCTATTGTTGGAGCAACATCGGTTTTCTTCGATGCAAATGACAATGGAGTGATGGATTCAGGAGAGACTTCGGTTGTGGTTTCTGAAGAAGGCTATTACACATTTGAAGACGCCTCAACATCTTCAGTTAAGCTGGGCCTTCTAGCGCCTTTTGATAGTAATAAAAATGGGCAGATTGACCCAGAAGAAGGCATCATCGTGATACAAGGAGGGGTCGATAGCGACAGTGGGGTTGAAAATAGCACGACAGTGAAGACCTTGGCAACGAACATTGGAATAGAACAAACTGTGAATCCCTTCACGACTGTCCAAGTGGCATTGGTTGAACAAGGTGTTGACGCGGTGGATGCAGGTGAAGCTGTAGCGGAGGCATTTGGGCTCGAAGGTGTTGATTTAACAACCTTCAATCCTTCAGACAGTTCTGATGATGAGCACGTGAATGATATCTTGGCAAACGCAACTAAAATCAACACCATCATGACGCAGGGGTCAGCTCTACTTGGGGATAATGCCGAGGAGGCAATCACAAACCAGTTAGCATTGACGATTCTGAACACAGATGGATTGATTGATATAACCAATGTAGAAACGGTGAGCTCAATTCTTACGAGTGTTGCCGAATCGGTTGGTTCAGAAGTGAGCGAGACGATTTTGGAAGCAGCATCTCAGGTGGTTGCTGACACCAATGCGACCGTTGAATTGGTTGCTGAGAGTGGCACGGAAGATCTAGACAAGGTCTTGTCTGAAATCAAGGCTGCCAATCAGTTATCCATTGGTGATTCTTTGACGAAGTTGGCTGCTGGGGAAGTCAGCGTGTCAGAATTCAGTCAGGGCTTCTCTCCAGCGTCTCTGGCAAGTGTACTCTTCGTGAGTGTTGAAAACGAATCGGTTCTGGCCACTCTAACTCAGACCACTAACACATTGGCAGCAGAAGAGGCAGAAAGAGTTAATGATATCAATCGAGTTCTTTTTGTCTCAATACTATTTTCTGATGTTAAGGTAGAAATGAATTTTGAGACCGGCAGTGTTGAAGATGATGAAGAAGCAATTTTTAAAGCTATGACATTATTTATTTCAAGTGTGAGGAAGGTTCCTTTGCAACTAAATGAAAATGGCTTAGAAGTAACGGAAGAGAATATTGAAACTGAACTGGCTTCTGAAGAGTTGCTTGGGGCTGCTCCCTCAGTTCAGCTTCCCTTGTTTGAGGTCTGACCTATAGCTCATCATTAAACGTCTTTCAAGAAGACGAGTTTGAGAGACCAGGTAGCTTTTTTTATAATGCTTCATTCTGTGTTAGTAAAGGTGACTCTTTCCAATGGGTTCAATTTCTCGAAGCTGTGCGTGGATGCCTGTAAAACCGAAGGATAAAAGAGGATCATGTTCTGATCAAGTTCAATATTCTGTCAACATTATATAAAGTTCCGTATCCAAGGTGAAAAAATAGGGGGTCAAATGTCCAAGATCATTTGGCGCAATTTAGGTACAGGAAAGAAGCTTTTCCATCATTCATATAATCTTACTGACGGCTATTCTCTGCGTAGATAAATTTGTTTCTAAGTTCATAATTGAGCTTGAATTGTCTTCAATAAGGTGCCTTGATGACACAGATTGTACAAATTAAAAAAGGGCGGGAGCAGTTTGTTCTTCGCGGGCATCCATGGGTCTTTGCTGAGGCGATTCACGAGAACCTTGTCATCCCAGAAGGTTCCGTTGTTGAGGTGCACGACACCAGTGGCAAGTTCCTTGCAATGGCTTTTTATAACCACCGCTCATCCATCTCGCTCAGAGTACTAACTCGAAAACGGACTAGCATCGATGGGGAATGGGTCAAAAATCAATTAAAAAAATCAATTGCTCGACGGGATAAGTGGAAGAAAGACGACCATGAGATTCAGAGATGGGTGGCCTTTGAAGGAGATGGCATTCCTGGCTTGATAGTTGATCGTTATGGGGATTACTTGATCTTTCAAATCCTCAGTGCGGGGATCGAATCTTTTCGAGATACCATTCTTGAAACCCTCAGCGAATATAATCCAAGGGGAATCATCGAACGCAGCGACGAGAAGGTGCGGGAGAAAGAGGGACTTGAGGAGAGAAAAGAAATCTGTATGGGTGAGCTCCCTCCTACAGGTTGGTGTGCGAAAGAACATGGTCTCAGCTATAGCATTGATTTGTGGGAAGGGCATAAAACAGGTTTTTATATCGATCAAAGTACGAATCGTAGAAAGATGGTGGCTCTCGGAGGTGAGGGCGGGCAAGTCTTAAACTGCTTTTCATACACGGGAGGGTTCACCCTTGCTGCATTAAAAGGTGGAGCGAAGTCTGTGACCTCAGTCGATACTAGCCTACCGGCTTTAGAAAAACTAGAAGAAAACCTGAGAGCCAACGGTTTTGACCCTGAGGAACACGAGCAAATTAAAGGTGATGTATTTGAAGTTCTTGAGTCCTACGCAGGAACGTTATTTCAAGGTGTCATCTTGGACCCTCCAAAGTTTGCGAGTCGAAAGCAGCATGTGAAAAACGCTCTCAAGGGATATCGAGAACTGAACACTCTCGGGATGAAATTGGTTCGTGTTGGTGGGTGGCTTGCTACTTTTACTTGTTCAGGGCGCATCTCTCGTCAAGAATTTCAGAGTGCCGTAGAAGAGGCTGCGCTGAAAGCAGGTCAGGTTTATATCGTAGAGGATTATCTGACGCAATCTGAAGACCATAGCATTCGCCTTGGTTTCCCTGACTCGCTGTACCTCAAAGGTTTACTGTTGAGACGAGTTGAATAGGTTTAGAAATGAACGACTCAGAGCCTAGTGAGATAATTGTTGAGATAGAGAAATGTGTTCACGGAGGAGACGGTCTTGCTCGGCACGAGGGAAAAACCTATTTTGTCAGCGGAGGAGTCCCAGGTGATATCGTCAGCCTTCATTCTGTTACCAGAAAAAAGCGTAGTTTTTTTGCTCAAATAGAGCGGGTGATAGAGCCATCATCAGATCGAAGAGACCCTCCTTGCCAATATTACCTCAAGTGTGGAGGATGTAATTGGCAGCATATGACACATGAGGCTCAATTAAAACATAAAGCGTTGATATTTAAAGACACTCTCCGCTTTCTCGGAGGCATCAATGATGATATTCAGGTTGAGAATATTTCAGGCGAAGAATGGAACTACCGTCACCGAGCACAATTTAAAATTGAGGGAGACTCGGTGGGTTTTTATGGTCGAAAAAGTCACGAAGTGGTTGATATCAACTCCTGCCCTGTGCTAACCGCTGATATCAATGAGTCATTACAAGCTTTAAAAGAAGCCAGTCTCAGTGAGGCTCAACAGATCAAAATTTTCTCTAATGAGAAAGGAGAGTTAGCCTCTGAACCGACAATACATGATCTAACTCAAGAAAAGGTGTGTACAGAAATAAATGGGGTTCGAATGATGGTGTCGGGCGGAGGTTTTTTTCAGCAAAACCGTGAGCTAACCCCTCAGCTGGGCAAGTGGGTTGCTCAAACGCTAAAAGGTGAATACGCCATTGACCTATATGGGGGGAGTGGTTTTTTCTCATGGATGATTCATGAACAGGTGAAAGAAGTGCTACTTGTGGAGAAAGAACCTAGGCTTGTAAGTTTAGCAGAAGAAACCATGAAGCTGAATGGAATCAAGAATGTTAAGCCTCATTGTATGACAGCAGAAAAGTTCTTTTCATCTCAGCAATTTAAAAAAATAAAATCTGATGGAACACTGATTGTTGATCCACCTCGGGGAGGACTTCATAAAACGATTCTTCCTCGGCTTGCCAAATTAAAGTGTGCAAGAATCATATATGTTTCTTGTGACCCTGCTACCCAAGCTCGGGACATCAAGGTTCTTTCCGCTTCTGGAAATTTTATATTGAGTCGAGCTGCCCTTTTTGATTTGTACCCGAATACCAACCACATGGAGAGTGTGGTTGTATTAGATCATCGCCCAAAGCTATAGTCAAAGCTGATATTCGAAAAGCAAGGCATGCTTTAGAGGTGTTCATCGAGAAGTCATCAACACAGGAAATGAATTTTCATGTTGATGCTGTGGTCATGATTTTCTGATGATGGGTGGGTTTTTAGAGAGTCAGAATATAGAGTATCAGAATGAATGACTAGATTATTTAAGGTCAGGCAGGACTGGTAGTTTCATCGCTTCAAACCAAATAGTTCGGTAACATTTGATGGCATCAAACCTGTGTCCCCAACGTAGAAACCCATTGGCTCCCACGAGCACTTTTCCATCATCGAAATGTTGACGATTGGCATTGTTGATCGTTACGCCCCAAGGCCTTCCAGAATGGCGCCCACTGCCAGCAGGGACAGTCGCTTGGCCACGACGGCTATTTTTCAGATGCACTCCGTCAAGCCAGATATCGCTTCCGCCACCAGTGTTGTAGTGAGAGCGACCACCGATAAGCAATCGATAAGCATAGCCATCTTCTAAGGGAGGCAGTGTGATTTCCGATCTCATCAAGAGAGCCTCTTTGTCCCAGAATGTTGCAGGCGTTTCGCCACAACCACAGAAATTGCGCTCGCCGGTTGCTTTGCAGTTTCCAGTGGGTGCGAGCTTGCCGTCAAGATTAGCAAAGGGAGCCAAGGCTGTTTTCCAGCCAGTAGAAGAAGGGTCAAATTTTGGAGAGAACCAATTTTGAGCGTTGGTGGGCAGAGTCACTTCTCGGAAGCGGTGGTTGGGTTCCCACAATTTTTTCTCAACGGGGTCAAAGGTGAGGTAGTCCCACTTGATCTTATCTCGATCAGGTCCGTGTGATTTCCAATTATAATCGCTGATACCAGCTTTTTGGTAGAGGGCCACCAAGCCATCAATGGCACGACCTGGTTGTCTAGAAGCCATCTCTTTATCAAGATTCTTTCGGTTCTTCTCGATATAGGCCGGGATCATTTCCTTCATGATGATGGGTAAAAAAGCCTTTTGTAGGTCTGCTCCAAATTGGGAGACGTCGGCAGCAAAAAAGATGCTCTCATGGGGAAGGGCTTCTTTGGGAAAACGAGCTGGTGCGATGGCATAGAGTTCGTCATAACCCCCTGGAATGGCAGCCATAGCACCAGCGATGTTTCCAAGAAGACCAGTGATATTCGAATTCAAATCCTGTCCACCTGGCTCCTGGAGATGACTGGGAAATGAGGTGTAGGCCTTTGAGAAAGTCTTGATTGCAAACTTTTGAACTTCGGAGCTGGCAGTGTTGAACTGAGGCAGCAAACCACGAATGGCATCAAATGATTTTCCTCGTTGATCGTTCACGATGATATCACCTAGCTTCATAAGAAATTCTTTATAGTGGCGTATGTCTGAGGCCACTGGAGCGAGGCCAGTGATGGCAGCGTTGCGAAGCCACCAATCTTTATGGCTCATCCAAGATAGTAGGCGCTTCACATGAGGGGAAACTATTTCAGCGGGTGCTCGACCAAGGGCCTTCATGGCGCCGTGAGCGACCCACCATGCCTCATCTGGATTGTTGACCATTTCGGCTGCTAGGTTAAACATCTCATTCGTAACGACTTCGATAGGTAGGGCTTTTCCTTTGCCCATTCCAATGATGCAGGTGATGCCCGCGAGTCGGCCACGTGGGTCTTTTGATTTTAAGAGGGGGAGGACTAGATGATAGCGTTTATGATTGTTGATTCCTCGGGCAGCAGCGGTGCGAATCCCTTGGTCAATATGGTGGGCGTACATCAGCAAAGTTTCGTCAGTGACATCAGAACGATTGATGCGATTCATGATGGGCATGGAGGCATCAGTGATGAGGTGTTCCCTGGAGAGGTCTTGCTTCTTTCCCGGTAGGTATTCACCTGGTTCTAAGGAGTAGAAGACATCATCTGCAGCATTGCCCCAGGGGCGATCGGGAATAGCATAAGTTTTTGAATATTTTGTGCGGGGCGCCCCGTATTGGCGGAGTTGCTGACGTGGAATGGTGTAGATCAATGGGATCCATGAGCCCATCTTTTTTCCAATTAAAGCCGTGTCTTGGTAGCTGACATTCCAATCACTGACCCAGCCAAAATCACCCGTATGGGTTCGGGCAAGTTCGTACATCCAAAGGCGCTCATCCATAAAACTTCGATACTGTTTTGGTCGTTTATCTTTGATCAGTCCCATTGACTGGCCAGTCCAGAACTCTCCAATACCTCCACCGGTGTGTCCGTGGAATAACCAAGATGTGGAATAGAAACCTTTCGTAGCATTGATATTGCGAGCTTTGGCGTAAACAGACTTTTCGCCTTTGGGGTGAAGATTTGAGGCAGCCTGCATGGCAATCGCTAAGCCAGTGGTTCTGCCGTTGCTCACCATTCCGCCTTCGGGCAAGCCATCGCCGTAGGCTACATTACCACGGCCAGAAAATCGAAAGAATTGCAAGAGTGAGCTCTGAAGGGTATGTTCGTCAACTGCAACCCCACATTCCTTGGCCATCATCAAAAAATTGACGCAGTGAACACCAGCAGCATTCATATGCCCACCACCCATGTAGCGATAAGCGGCCGATCCTCGGCCCATCCAGCTTCCATTGTAGATCGTACGGGTGAGGTAGGCAGCAACTTTTTCAATAAGGGGTAGAACGGATTCATCACCCGTACGCAAGTAGTATTCGCATAGGGCAGGGCCGTTGTATCCAGCAAACCAAGGGTAGGTTTTGATGATCTCTTTGTCTTTGTTCTGGTCGACAAGGTCCTTCACCCACCCGCGTGCAACATCTAGGTCACCTTCGTTTCCTGTGGAGAGCATGAAAGTTAGTGCCCCATCTAAGCCGAGGCCGACAGATTTTTTGTTGTTGGAAAGGAATTGGGCAAAGGTTCGTACGATTTTGTCAGACTTTTTACAGTTGAGTGGCCAAGTTTTGCTATAGGAACCAAGATTGGGAAGAGTGATAACAACTTCCTTGGCGTCAGTATTCACATTTTCCTTCACCATCATTTTCATCACGCCGCCTTTGGCTTCAGCGTCGGTGATCATATTCCCAAGAAGAACCCGTGGGTCATCCCCCTTGAGGACCTGAGCGTTGATGCTCTCGATGATTTGTCCTTTTTTTAACTGACCGGTGGCTTCGGCGGGGGAGCCGGCTTCAACATTAACGATGTGAATCGTGAAGTTTGGTCTTCGTAATTCTAGGCCAAGGCCAACTGGACCAAATCGCTTGATTGAGTAGCGAGGAGCGTTGGCATCGGGAGCCATATGGAATTGTGGAACAACATTGTAATAGTCACCACTCGAAGAGGGAATCCTCTTTGGAGCATGATCGTTTGCGAAGAGAAAACTTGTCGTAGTAATTGATATGACTGAGATGATGGTGACGGCCTTATGCCATAAACTGCTTTTCATTTTTTTCCTACGGTCATTAAAAACGATGATGCTGGCGACTATTTTGGAAAACAAAATAAGCTCTCAACACTACAGATATATTCATATCATTCACCACGAAAGGAAATGGGTGATCATGATGAGGATGTTCTTGTTTTTGTTCTAATGAAGCATAGGTGACTGAAGTAGAGACCATCCTTGTCGGATGATGATGCCAAGCTCATTGTTTTTGTTTTAATGAAACATACCATGCAGCACTTGAGAACTCAAAAAAGTTTCGTGAAGTGTTGGACTTTTTTCTAGAAAGAGAGTGATTGAATTAACAAGAATGACTTAGAGGTCGTGATGTTGCTCAAGAAGGCGTAGGTGGCTTAGAGTGAATAAAGAATTATGATTGTTAGATCTCTCAGATTGAGAATTTAAGAATGATTAAAATGAGAAATAGAGATGTGAATAGCGGAGGCTGTAAAAAAAGCTATGATGATCGAAGAAAAGACTCGATGGAAGTGGATCGTGTTGGCGTGAGAAGAAGAGGCTTAGGTCTCTAAGTCTTAACTGACAACAGGTTAAGCTGAGGCTGTGTGTCTTAGAAATTAACCTCAGGAGTCTTACCATGCTTGCCTTTTTTTGGTTTTTTAACTTTTGGAAGTTGATCTTTTTTAGGTTTTTTTGCAGGTCGAAGAGAGGACAGTTTTTCTTTGAGTTCGGCGACTTCGGGGATGGCATCTAGTTTGGATTGAATAAGCGCTTTTAATTGCTTGTGAAGGGCAAGCACTTCCTCATCTTGTTTGACTTCCTTCATGATCTCTCCTAGGCGTTTTTTAAGGGCCTTGGATTCACTGACGGGTTTGGTTTGATCTTCTTCCGAGGATAGTGCGGAAGGCAGGATCATTAATCCCAATAGAACGAAGATGGGGCAATATTTCATATAGATTTCATCAGTGAGGATCAATTCATTATAAAGAAATTAGAATACAAAGTCAATAATATAATCAGAGACGACGAGAGGAGGGTCTACGTTAAGAGAATGCCTATTTTGATTGCCGACTTGGTAGCTGGGGTTTTGCGAAGGACTTGAGGAAAACCACAAAATGACTTTTGCAGGAAATGATCGTATTTAAATCTAAGGGTATTTTCCTAATTGAGAGGATTATGGCCCTTTTCCTTTAAGCCTTTGCTCAGGTTTTATGTCGGTATGATTGCTGCACTGATCGTGAGTGAGAGGGTAAATCAGAGCTACATAGACTTTGAAAGCTAATCAAAATTTAGGCTGAGTCCATGCGTAGAACTCTTCAAGTCCACCAGAAAACTTTCGAGTGTAGGTGATTTTTGCTCTCAGGTAGGTGTCGAATTTATCTGAGTACTGATCGGTAAGATTCTTTGAAGTTCGTAGAACCTTTCCGTTCTTTGAAATCCATTCAATTTTAAAGCCAAGCTCTCCTTCTTGAACTTTCTTGCCTCGAAGAAGTGGAGACTTAAGTTCACTTAAGGTCGCTTCACGATCGATTGAGACGGAGTAGGCTCCTTCACGGTCACAGATATCCAAGAAGACGCCATTGCTGGCATAGAACTCCCCTTTTTTGAGAGACTCGGTGATGGCGTCTGGGGTCAAACTCTTGGCTCCAACCATCACCCAACCACGACCGGGATTGCTTTTTTTAGGTGAAATATTTTTTGCTTGAAAGTGATGAGCATCATCGGAAGAAACACCATAGAGAATGATGCCTTTGCTGAGTAAGAAGTCCCACATCGCTTCTGTTGAAGGGTGGTGTTCGTCTCCATGACTGTGAACATGGGGGTGGCCATTGAATAATTCAAAGAGAGGCAAGTTCTTTATCCCAAGGAGGTCTTCTTTCACGACGGTCCATTTGAAATTGGGGTGATTCAAGATGCACTCCCCACCTTTATCATTAATTCGATCAACGTGAGATTGAATCATTTCTTTGATAGAGGTTCCTTTGGGGTAACTCTTCCGTTTGACCAGTTCTTTTACGTTGAGGGCTGTGCTGTGAACTTTCTCAGTTAATTCTATACCTGGCACAAGAATAAAATCATCGCGTTGATCTTTGATCGTGACTGTTTTGGGGTCGATGAAATAATTGTGCTCTGATAAGACAAGAAAATTATAATTGTGATCGTGATACCACTGCGCAACAAAATCTGGTGATGAATCGGCATGATTACATTTTGTGGTATGGGTGTGGGTGTTGCCTCGATACCAATGCTTAGAGGAACTGCCTTCTGCGTAGATGTAGATCGTGAATGAAAACAGGGTGAGGAGTAATTGGATGATTTTCATGAAATTTTTACTGGGGAATGTTTCTGAAAATCGTAACTCTAGGTTAATAATTGATCAAAGACATTGGTCAGGTCTTTGATCAAGAATGGTTTGGGCACATGGGCATTCATTCCTTGACGAAGATATGAATTCACTTCTTCGGGCATAACATTAGCCGTCATTGCGACGATAGGAATGTTGATCCCTTTTTCTCTAATTAGGCGAGTGCATTCAAGACCGTTCATCACAGGCATTTGGATATCCATTAGGATCAGGTCTAAGTCATCATTGAGAAAGGTTAAGGCTTCTTCTCCATTGTTGGCAACCGTAACCTCAAGGCCAAGTTTTTGTAAGTTAGCCTTAGCTATAAATTGGTTTGTCTTGATGTCTTCAACCAAAAGAACTTTTTTATTATAATGACGAACCCATCCCTTTTCTTCGCTTTTTTTATGAATGATATGAACGGGCCGAATGGGTATTGTAAATGAGAAAGTGGAACCTTCGCCTTCTACTGATCGTACTGAAATTTCCCCTCCCATCAACTCGATAAGCCTCCGGCTGATGGTTGTTCCCAAGCCTGTGCCACCATATTTTCTTGATGTAGCTTGATCAGCTTGTGAGAAATTATCGAAGATCTTATCGATCTGAGCGGGGCTCATTCCAATGCCAGAATCGATAAAATCACAGGTGAGCAGATCTTGGCCATTGCTTTTTTGCTCTGTCATCACATTGACCTGAACAGAACCAGTTGCAGTGAATTTGATGGCATTATTCAGTAAATTGAGGAGGACCTGTCGTAGGCGAGTTGGGTCCCCCAGAAATCCAACTTTTGAATCTTTTGAGATGAAGTAGGAGAGCTCGAGTCCCTTTTCCTCTGCTCCAGGTTGCATTAGATCGCAAACATCTTTTACGATACGGCCAAAGTCGACTTCGAGTTCTTCAAGCGTGAGCTTTCCGGCCTCAACTTTTGAGATGTCGAGGATGTCGTTGATGATAACGAGGAGGGCTTGTGATGAACTCTGAATGACCTCAATAAATTCAGCTTGTTCAGTATTTAATGGTGTACTCCCTAATAGGTTGACGGATCCGACGATTCCATTGAGTGGAGTTCGAATTTCGTGACTCATATTGGCAAGGAAATGACTTTTTGATAAGGTGGCTCTTTCGGCAACTTCTTTTGCATGTAGGAGTTCCTGTTCATTTCTTTTGACATGACTGATGTCATAAATTAATCCAGCGAAGAAATGGTTCGGGCCATTTTTAATTTCATTGACAGAGATCACGACATGAAAAATTCGACCATTTTTGTGACGAACTTCAACCTCTCGTTTCAGTCCAAGTATTTTTCCTCGGCCAGTTTTTAAATAATTTTCTAGATATCCATCGTGCTCCTCTCGATGGGGAGCTGGCATGATCATCTTAATATTTTGACCAATGAGTTCTTCTTTCGAGTAGCCTAACATATTAATAACAGCAGAGTTGGCGATGGTGATCTGTCCTTGAGGGTCAATGGCCAGAAGTGCTTCTGAAATTGATTCAACAACGGAGGCTAAAGCTAATTCATCGAAGTGATGGTCTTGATCAGTAGGAAGACCTTTTTGTGCCACTGACCCTGACCGGTGCTTCCAGAATAGGGTTTTAACCATCGTGACGAGAAGAACCAAGATGATGAGGAAAAGGTAGATGCTGAATGCTCTGGCGGCTGAATCTTCATCCTGTGATTGAGTCTTTGCTTTGAGTCTGTATTGATTCATCCGAGCGATAAGAAGTTGGTCGCCCTTCGTTTCGATCTCTTGGATAACTAATCTTGCATTTTTTAAACGATGCCATCCAGAATCGACACCTCCGGTCATTTGTAACTCCATGATATTTTCCGATTCAAAGATCAGAGTGGACATAAGAGATTTTAAATGAATTAAATCTACAAGTAGAGAGCTTTCATGGAACTCTTTATAGAGTTTTTCGAAATGTTTTCTAAAGATAGAGGTTCGATTTTGGAGAGATTCTTTTTCATCTTCACTGATGGTTTGAATATAGAGGGACTTCTCAACGGACTGAAAGATGAACTTGGAGTGACTGACAAACTCACGAATCATCAGAGCCTGGGTTTGCAAATCTAGAGCTGCCTCTTCATTTTGAAGAGAGCTTTTTTTGAGAGATCTCAGTTCGAAGCTGAGGCACCCAGTTAAAATGAGGGTCGTTATGATCGACCCGAGCAGAAAGCTCTTCCCGTTCATGGGGAGAGGGCCTATTCTAGGGGCTCTAAAAGATCGAGCTCATTGCTTCCCCAGTATTCTAGAATAGCTTTGAGGCTGTTTCGGATGCCATCGGGCTCGATGGGTTTGAGGAGGTAACTATTGGCGCCAGTGGCATAGGCTGCGCGGATATCTTTTTTATTATTCGATGTGGTAAACATGATAACAGGAATGTTGAGGAACTCTGGGTTCTGCCTGAGCTCAGCCAGGACCTCAATCCCTGAGAATTTCGGGAGATTGAGATCGAGAAGAATGATTTGAGGCATAAACGATCTTATCTCTGCCATATTTTTGATGGCCGACTCTCCATCTGAATAATGAAGAACCTGAAGTTCTGGATTGATGTCTTTGAGGTGAAACTCCATGATGTCGAAGTGGTCTTCGTTGTCTTCAACAGAAACAATTTTAGAAAGATAGTTTTTCACGAAATTATACTCGGTGATGTAAAGGATAGGCAGAAACGAGCGCCTTGCTCGGAAGGTGTTTCAATCCAGACGCCACCTTGATGGTGGTCCATGACTTTGCGAACGATTGCTAAGCCGATGCCAGTTCCTTGGCTATTGTTCTCTAGTCTAGAGAAGAGTCCGAATACTTTTTCGTGAAACTCATGGTCAATGCCAGGGCCTTTATCTTGGATACAAAAGACAGTTTCTTTGTCTCGTTGTTCACTATAGATGTTAATCCTCACAATGCCATCAGATGAAGCTCCGTATTTAACAGCGTTGCCAAGAATGTTTTCAAAAACCTGAAGGATTCTGCTTCGATTTCCCTTAATGCCTGGAAAGGGGCGGTGAGCAACAAGTTCAAGACGACCTTTCTCGCTATTTTGAATCATTGGAAGAGTCGCTTCAGTCACTAATTCCTCCATGTCTATATCTTCCATCTCAAGTTCGACTCGCCCAACACGACTGAGCTCAAGCAAATCATTGATCAATTGAGACATGCGTTCATTTGAGCGAACAACTCGATCCAACTTACTCAAGGCTGCATCGCCCTTGTTCTGCGCCATCAGCTCTCTCACGATACCAATGTACCCCATGGCTGTAACGAGAGGCGATTTAAGGTCATGTGAAACAGTGAAGACAAATTGTTCTAGTTCTTGATTGGACTCCTCTAGTTCTTTTTCTTTGATGGCTAGATTTTGGGCTAAGGCATTGGATTCCTTCAGGAGTTTTTCTGTTTTTTGATTTTGTTCCTTGAAGATATTGGCGGCTCGGGCTAAATCACCAATCTCGTCTCGATAGTCGGTTCCTGGGACTTCGACAACACTTACTCCATCTGCTAATTGATTGAGGGTGCGCCTGATTCTATCCAATGGACGTGTGATGCTAAAACCTAGGCCTAGGGCTAAAGCTAATCCAACTAGAAACAATAACGCACAAAGAATAAAGGTTGTTGCTAGAGTCTGGTCTCTAACCGAGGCGATATGTTGGGTCATCAGGATTAAGTTTTTATCGGCGTGGTCATCGAGTACACGGGACTGGTGCACTAGCTCAGAAGCATCGGCCGCCATCAGTACATTGATGAAATAAAGGTAGGCTTTGGTCGATTCTGATATTTTGATGAGGAAACTTCGAAGAGCTTTGATGTCTTGGATCAGTGATTTATCAAGCTCCATCTTGAGTGCGAGGGCTTCAAAGTGATCAATCTGGCCCAAGGCTTTGGTCATCTCGACTCCCTTGTAAGTCAAAGAGTAAGTCAGAACTCTATTTTCTGCTTTCTCAAGTGAGTTGATCATCATGGATGCCGTGAGCTGATCTTTGAGAGATCCCAGTGCCTTTTCAAGGCTAATTGTTCTGGAAGGCATTTGCTTATCTAATAGATCATCACTGATTCTTCGATTTTTGACCACCGTGTTGAAGTTATTTAGGTAGTTTTCAAGTCGACTGGAAATGGAGTTTAGAACATCTTTGGAAGTATTTAGGCTTTCTGAAGCCAGGCAGTCAGCAAGCAGGATTTCAATTTGATTAATGTGCTCATGGAAGCGACGTTGAGTCACGGGGCTTCCGCTGTTGACGTAATCTTTGGCTAGAAATTGAGCCTGTAGAACTTCTTGTTCTAACTCGGCATATCTTAATTTTTGAGCACTAGCGATGGAATAGATTGAGAGGTTCTCGTCTTGAATTTTTTGATTTCTAAAAAAAATCAAACCGTAGATAAGAAAGATAACCCCTAGAAGGCCAAAGCCAAGGGAGAGACGAGTGTTAAGTTTGATAAAGTCCAGTCTCAACGGATCACCCTAAAAGGAATTCGTGCCATTTTAGCAAACTATATTCGTACTCAGGCATCACGGTGTTCCAAACGGCAACATTACCCATGCGTTTCGTGTAAGCGCCTCCGGTTCGAGTTTCGCCTTTTCTGACACTGACCTTTCCATCGGTACCGAAGAGATCTTCTCTGGCAGGTAAGCCTTCATACCAGTAGTCCCATTCGGCTTCGGACATCATGGGGCGTGATCTCTGGGGGTTAGATATGTAATAACCTTGCCGAGCGATGAAGGCGCCTGCCCACCCTGATAACCACCAGTTCATGAACCGGTAGGCTGCGTCTTGTTTGTCACTATCTGCTGCCGAAGACATGCACATGACGCCATGCCAAGCTCGATAGCCTTCTTTCGGTGCCGCATAAATACAGGGGATTCCCATTCCATTGAGGGTGCTGACCCCAGGGGAAAACATACTTTGGATATCTGTTTCTCCACTAGCCATCCATTGAATCGACTCTGGGACAGAATTCCAAACGCCTCTGAAGTGCCTCTTGGATTTATATTCAAGAAGAAGGGAGAATAAACGGTCCAGCTCTATTCTAGACAGGTTTCCAATATCATTGAATTGAATCAACCCTTTTGCCTGAGCAGCTAGGGCAATATCGAAAAGGCCGATGGTGGGCGCATTCACAATTCCAACTTTACCTCGGTGTTGTTCATCTAAGAGCCAACCCCAGCTTTCGGTTTCGTAGGGGATGCCTTTTGGCCTAATGGACGAATTATAACCAAAAGAATCGGCATTGTGAACATAAGGAAGAAAGCTAAGTTCGGGAGAGGGCGATGCCCCTAGGGTACGATCGGGCTGAACATGGAGAATTTTACTAGGAGCATCACCTGAACCGATGTTGGCCTCGGGGGTTAGGCGTCCTGTTTTGCAGAGGCTGTTGATCTCATTCCAATGACTGATGTGTTTGGTCGCAATTGGGCGAATGGCCCCTGATTGCCACAGGATTCGTATGCTGTTGGACCACTGTTCGTAGACGTCAAAAGATTCTGGTTGTGTGGCTGCCTGGTGAAGGATTTGAGCACTTCCCCCAGGGGAGAACTCTAGTTCGATTCCAAGGTCTTGCTCAGCTTTGAGGCGAATTTTTTCTTGAAGGGTGACGTGGGTACCAAGGACCCGTAATTTTAGGCGAGTAGGGTTAGCGATGACATTGGGAAAGGCAATTCCCCCAGCAGCTATTGATGTGCTTTTAATAAAAGAACGTCGATCCATTCTAAACTTCACCTCGTGAGAGGTGAAGAGTCTCTAATTTCTTAAAAATTCAAGATATATTTAGCTAATAAAATTGAATAAATTGAGAGAAGAGAGATTTGATTTCACAATCACTAGGAAAGTTAATTTCACGGAATAACTGTTCACGAAAACGAAGTCGTTATCTTGGGTTTTGAGGAGATCAGTGTCTACCAATTATTAATTTCATGATATATCAATACATCGAGCCAGTTTTTCGTCCACCCGCCGAAGCGAATTCACTTATTTTACAAGTGACGAATGGTTGCTCGTGGAATCGGTGTACCTATTGCGAAATGTACACCGAAAAACAGAAAAAGTTTACAACAAGAAAAGAATCGGAGGTCCTCGATGAAATAGGTCGAGTCTCTCAAGGTGCGATGAGTTCCAAAATAAAGAGAATTTTCCTGGCTGATGGAGACGCGATGGTTTTATCGACGAAGAAATTATTAAGAATTCTCAGGGAAATAAGTGATAAGCTTCCTTCGGTGAATCGGGTCGGTTCATACTGTCTTCCTAGAAATATTAAAAATAAATCAAGCCAAGAGATGAGTGAACTCAAAGAGGCAGGTTTGGGAATTGCTTACGTTGGTGCAGAGTCAGGTTCGGATGATGTTTTAAAGAAGATCGATAAGTGTGAAACATTTGAATCAACGATAGAAGGTTTGAACAAGCTCAAAGAGGCCAATATAAAAAGGAGTGTGATGTTGTTGAATGGGATTGGCGGAACAGCTTTGAGTGAGCAACATGCGCGGCGTAGTGCAGATTTAGTCAATGAAACTCAGCCTGAATTGTTAGCGACACTGGTGGTGTCTTTTCCAAAGGGGCTAGACCGGATAAAAAAGACTTTTCCTGAGTTTGAGATGTTGGGGGTGTGGGATCTCATATCAGAAATGAGAGTTTTTCTAGAGAAGACTGATTTGCAAAGAACGATCTTCAGGAGCGATCATGCTTCTAACTATCTTGAACTACGCGGAACATTAGGGAAGTCTAAGGAAAGTCTACTTGCCAAAATTGACGAGGTCTTGGTCAATAAAAACAAGTTTGGACTAAAGCCAGAGTGGTTACGTGGTTTATAGAGATCACTATAATTGAACCTTGCTGGGCCTCAAAGCTGAGTGAGGCTTGTTGGGCATCACTTTTATTAGAGGTTGACGACCATGGTTGAAGGGTGATTGAGTTGACTTAGTTGATTGCTATGAAAAGCCACATATGTAGATCATTTCTTGAGATGTTTCGGTGATATTTTCATCATGACATCAAAGTTGATTTTATACGAATTTTATAGATGATTAATAGGTCGACATACATCTTTGTTATTTTGAACCCGTTTGATCCGCATAGGGAAACTCCTGAGGGGATAGAGAGTCTGATCGTCTTGACGGTCTGAGATAAGGCGGAGATGTGAAAGGCTCATCTCAGGAAGATACTTTCTGATTCTTCCAGCTAGCTTTGAGTTGAAGCCAGTCTCGATTGGGAATCTTGAATAAATTCCAGATGAGGCTTTCGAGTTTTCTCCATAGATTAATTTTTTCTAAGATGGGATTGAGGACGTTGGTGATGACACAGTAGTGGGTATTCATGGATCCTCCGTGGTGCATAGCATGTTGTTTGGGGCCTTGAATAAATTTAAATTTTTGAAGGTAGGTGATGATGGGTCCATTTTCTTTTTTTGACCGGTGTGACCATTTGTGGACTTCATTTGCATTGAGAAGAATGAATCCAACGAATAAAAACTGCCAGCTTAGTAAATCAAAGAACCAAGTGGTGAACATAACTGTCATGAACAAGACGATGGAAACATCGGCGGAGCGAAACCAAGAGTTTTCTAGAAACTTCCTAGGTAAACGATGGTGCAATAGGTTGGGACCAGTGACATTCTTGCCAATCAAGGGCGTTTTTTCGTTGCCATAATTGTCTTCTAGCCAATGGAAAAAACCAGTTAAAAAATCTGCGAAGAGAACTAACATTGGGATCTGTAGGAGTGGGAGGATCGCTGGCCGAAGTTGCAAATATTGTGACATGGGTGTTTTTTTTGGAGGGCATATGGGTTAGATATGCTCATAAAGAAAACAACATGCCGATCTTAACTGATTGAAAATCAGTAGATTAGAATGGGCCGATGAGAGGATTGTTCATAAAATGTGATCCCTGCGTCATAAATTGCTGTTCTGCCCATTCCGACTGACAAAGATAAAGAATATGTCAGTTGATGAACGAGCAGTCCGGGCGACTCGTAGAATAGGATCTTTAAAGGATCGTGTTTTTAATCGACTTAATCTTCATGGCCCCATGCTTTTGGGGTTCCTGAAAATTTATCTCTCCACCTTTGTGGGTATTTCTCATTGGGCAAAGGCTTTGGGCCAGTGGGTGGAGCCGGAGGCCAAGTCTCTGGCAAATTAAAGGGAGTGACTGCTTCTTTTGTGTGTTGATCTAGTCGTTGTTTGAGTTCATTGAGTTTATCAGGAAACTTCTCAGATAGATCGGTCGTTTCGCCAATGTCTTGGGCGAGGTTGAAGAGTTCGTAACGATCTTCTACGCCTTCATTGGAGATCATGCAAAAGAGGTGTCCGTTGCGAACCAATTTCCAATCATCCACCACGATCGCCCCGTGATAGGGGGCAGCATTGATGAGCACTTCGTCATGGGGAGTGGGTTTGCCCTCTGTGATCGTTGGCCAGATATTTTTTCCATCGAGTGGTTTTTTTAGATCGATAGAGATGCCGGCCTGCTGGAGGAAGGTTGGAAAGATATCGACCATGTGCAGTGCTTCATCCACTGAGGTGTTAGCTTTGATTTTCTCCGGACAGTGCATAAAGGCAGGAACTCTCACGCCACCTTCATAAACGGCAGTTTTTGAGCCTCTCAGTGGGTCGTTGAGTGCGCCAAGGTCGGGCGCGCCACCATTATCAGAACAGAAGAAGAGGATGGTGTTTTCGTCCATACCTTGTTTTTTTAATGAATCCATGATTCGACCAATCGAATCATCCATGCAGGTGACCATGGAGGCATAGATTGAGCGGCGTCGCTGTAGCTCTTCGTCTTTTATTCCACCGATTGAATAAACAGGAGCCTCAAGAGGGCCTTTGGGTATCGTCATATCCTCTGGTTGATACATATCTTGGTACTTTTCAGGTACCTGTAGGGGAGAGTGAGGAGCGGTGAAGGCAACATAGAGAAATAGTGGAGTGGCGGTGTCGTGGTTTTCAACAACTTTGATTGCTTCATCAGCAATGAGATCAGTAGCATAGCCTTCTTCATTGAGAGGTTGGTCATTACGGTTCCAATCGTTGCCATCTTCTTTCCAGTCATCCTGTAAATTTTCTACGCCATTGATTCCTCCTGCACTGATTCCACGAATTCTATAATTGAACATGTGCGTGTAGTAGTCGATCATGCCGTTGTAGCAGCCGTATTGGTAGTCAAAACCCCGGCTGCTAGGGAGAAATTCTTTTTTGCTGTGCCCGAGATGCCATTTCCCTGTGATGGCGGTGTAGTATCCGGCATCATTTAAGACTTCTGCCAGAGTGACCTCGTCGGTGGGGAGTCCATGTTCTTGAGTTGGCTTGATGACGCCGGTTTGCATGCCATAGCGAGTGGTATATCGCCCCGTCAACATGCTGGCTCGAGTTGGAGTACAGGCTGGCATGACGTAAAACTGATTTAAGCGCGCCCCTTCACTGGCGAGTTGATCGATGTGGGGGGTTTGGATCTCACTTCCCTGGTAGCCAGCGTCCATCCAGCCCATGTCATCTGCGAGGATGATGATGAGGTTAGGTTTTGAGGTGTTGGGGGTGGTCATTAGGTTTATATGGGGTCGTTCGCTGATTTAGTTGTCGAGATTCACTGAGTTGACAGGCACTCATTTGCTGGACTTATAAAGCGTCATGAGAATGAAACATGACTCACGGTGTCGTGTGAGATGATGGCTAGAGTAGCTTAAAAGGTGGGGTTGTAAATATGAGTCTCTACATAATCCGAAAGATGTGACTGATTAGGTAGAGATGATGGGCTCAAGTAAATCGTCATATCCTGTATTTCATCATAGAGATGTTCTATTGGGTCATCAAAGGAGAGAAAAGTTGTGGTGTTTAATGATAATCTTTTCATGTCGGTACTGAAAGAAATCACATTAAGCACCTTGATGTGGAGGCGATTGAGGAGAGATAAGGTGAATCTTTGTGAATGGCTAGAGTCGAAATCACGACATTTTGATTGATTAAACCATCAGGAGAGAGATTCACTTCGAGTACGACTATTCAAGACTCTTGATGATGACGAAGATTATCGTGAAAGTTAAATTCTTTTAGAATCAGTCTTCCGTGAGGCGAAGTTTGCGCAGTTGTGCAAACTCTTCACAGAAGCCTCCCAGAATTAACCTCAAAGAGAAGCTATTTTTTGTCTTGCTTTGGCACAAGGTTTTCTTATCCTTTGTCATGATGAAAATAATTTTATGCTTGATTCTGTTCATTCTCCCGGTACAGGCAAAGTCCATTGATGCTCTGATCGATTCAAAGGCGAAGAGAAAGCCTGCGCTGATCGATGATTTGGGTTTTTTGAGGCGCCTGATGTTGGTCGCGGGAGGGCGAATCCCGACCTTGGAAGAGATCAAAGCTTACGAGAAAACGCCGAAGGCGATTAGGAAGAAAAAATGGATTGATAAAATCTTGAACTCTGAAGCTCATGTGAGCCATCAGTATAACTATTGGGCTGATGTGTTGAGAGTGACTTCTCGGTTTCGGGGAATCCAACTTCCTCAGGCTGATAAGAATTACAGCAATTGGATTAAAGACGCTCTAAGGGAAGGGCGACCTTTTGATGAGATGGTTCAGCAGTTGATTTCAGCGAAAGGCTCTTTATTTGAAGAAGGCAACGGAGCCGTTGGGTATTACCTTCGAGATAAAGGCATGCCCTTGGATAATATGTCAAACACCATGCGAATTTTTGCGGGCACACGGATGGAGTGTGCTCAATGTCATGATCACCCTTTTGAGAAGTGGAAACAAAAAGAGTTTTATCAGTTGGCGGCATTCACTCACAGTTCATTCAAGAACCAAGGAAACCGTAGTAAAACTTTAGCTCCCTTGAGGGAAGACTTTAAGGAAATGAGAAAGAAGGGGAATCTTTCAGATGAAGAATTTAAGAGTATTAAGAGAATTCGTGATCTCTTGAGCGCAGAAGTTGATGATACTGGTGCGGGAGTCATTTCTCTGCCCAAAGACTATGCCTATGATGATGGAGACCCAGGAGATATACTCGTTGCCAATACGCCGATGGGCCCGACGATCAAAGAGCAACCCAAAGAGAAAAAGCTTGGTAAGAAAGCTAAGAAACGTTTCAAGAATAAACCAGAGCAACTCTATGATGATATTGACTCTAGAACTCATTTTGCTAAGTGGTTAACTTCTCCCGAGCATCCTCGTTTCACTCGAGTTATTGTGAATCGAATATGGAAACAAGCCTTTGGGAAAGCTATAACAGAGCCTTTGGATGATATTAAAGAGGATACGGTGAGCCAGCACCCTGAGTTAGAAGAGCATCTTATCAAAAGGATGATCGAGCTGAAGTATGACCTACGAGCTTTCTGGAAAGAAATTCTATTAACGAGGGCATTTTCTAGAGAGTCGGTGATCGAAGATCATAGCAAAGAAGAGCCTTATGATTTTCGTGCTCCGATCAGTCGTCGGATGAGCGGGTCTGCATGGTGGGATAGCCTTATGACATTGGCAAAAGGCACCGACGTAGACAAGTTATCAGCATCATCTGTTCCACTGAATCATATTTATGAAGAGCTAACCGCTGACCCGAATACATCGGTGGATAAGATTCGTGACTTCATGAAGCTGACAATGAAGGCTAGTCGAGAATCTTTTGGAATTTGGATACAGGTTCGTTCCAAAGTCCACATGATGGACATGCCAGAAAAAGAAAAAGTGCGACTCAAAAATGAGTTGGATAAAGCTTTGAATCTGAGTGAGAAGGCTTCAAGTAAAAGACTGGATGAAATCAGGAGAGAACTGGCGGTTAAACTTTCTAAGGAAGACGACACGATGATGATGTCAGGTAAAAAAAGAAAATTCCAAAAGAATACCCAAAGACGTTCTGAGCTGAGCAACAAGCTCTACGGTGGTCACTTCATTAGAACTTTTGGTGGCTCAGACCGTGAGACCATTGATGGTGCAAATACTCAAGCAAGTATTCCTCAAGCTCTTCGCCTTCTGAATGGTTCTAACGAAGGAATGCTCATCAATCCAAATCAGGCCCTGGGAAAGGTTCTTAGGGAAAACTCTAAAAAACCGGTCAAAGTCAAAGCAGAGATCATCTTTCTTTCTATTCTTGGTCGGCGACCAACTTCAACAGAAACAAAGTTAATCATTCAAGATGTTGAAAAAAGAAAAGGTCCAGCTATGGCAGACTGGGTCTGGGTGCTTCTCAATTCACACGAATTTAGGAAAGTTTAAGATGAGCCAAGATATAAGTCGAAGAAGTTGGCTTTGCTCAGCAGCAGGAGCTGCTCTAGGCTTAGGTATCACATCCTTAGACAAAGGCAACCTCCTCGGTGCTGCATGGGAAGAGAATCGGGCTGTCCGGGAGCCACGAGCCCGTTCAGTTATTTACCTCTACATGGGCGGTGGAATGACCCATGTCGACACCTTTGATCCCAAGCCAGAAAATAAAGACGTTCAGGGTCCACTAGAGGTGATTGAGGGGGCTACTTCCGGAATGCGTTTTGGACAGCACATGGTTCGAACGGCTAAACAATCCAAAAATCTGTGTGTGATCAACTCGATGTCTACGACTCAGGGTGCCCATGAGCAGGGAAATTATTTCATGCACACGAGCTATGAATTACGAGGCACCATCCAGCATCCCAGCCTAGGCTCTTGGGTTTCTCGAGAGCTTGGGAGAAGAAACCCAGAACTCCCAGCTTCGGTTCTCATCAATGGTGGGTCTGATCACCCCGAAAGAGGGTACTTTGAAATGGAGCATCAACCTTTGCGGGTGGACAATCCAGAAGATGGTCTTAGTCACTCTAAACGACCAAAGTATATCGCAGAAAACCGATACCAAACGAGACTCGACCTTTTGAATCGATTCAACGCTGGGTATGAAAAGAAAAATCCAACTTCAGCGGTAAAAGACTATAAAGAATCTTACAAAGCTGCACTGAAATTGATGACGAGTCGAGATTTAGAAGCTTTCGACCTATCCAAAGAAAATGAAATTTTGCGAGAGGCCTATGGCAAAAATGATTTTGGTCAAGGATGTCTGTTAGCTAGAAGAATGGTTGAAAGGGGTGTTCGTTTCGCAGAAGTCCAACTAAATGGATGGGACTTTCACAATGATTGCTTTGGTCGATTGGATGAACAGGCTCCTATTCTCGACAATGCTCTTGGCACGCTTTTGGAAGACCTCGAGCAAAGGGGAATGCTTCAAGACACGATGGTGGTGTTGGGAACGGAATTCGGTCGGACTCCTGATATTAATAGTCGAGAACTGGGCCGAGATCACTTCCCCAAGGCCTTCAGTTGTTTGGTCGCCGGTGGTGGCACCAAAGGCGGGCATGTCCATGGCAAAACGGACAAAGATGCTAAAAATGTCATTGAAGGTTCTGTTGGCCCAATGGACCTCAACGCGACCATTGCCTATGCAATGGGGTTGGACCTCAACAAGATCATATATTCTCCTTCTAAGCGACCCTTTCAGGTCGCCCATAAAGGCAAACCCGTATTGGAGCTTTTCGGATGAAATTGATTCCCCTTTTCTTTTTATTGGTCACACCCCTGTGGTCTGATTTCGAAGCTAAAGTTCTTCCAATCATTAAGAAGTCCTGCGTCGAATGCCATCAGCCCCATATGAAGCGAGGTAAAAAAAAGGATGCCAAAAGCGGCCTTCGCCTCGACAGTGCTTTTGGAATATCCCAAGGAAGTGATGACGGCGCGGCGATCGTTCGTGGCAAACCCAGCGAGAGTCCTTTTTATACACTCGCGGCTCTAGACCCTGATGACGATGACATCATGCCACCCAAGGGAGATGCCCTTACAAAAGAAGAGCTTCAGATCATCAAGACATGGATTGAAAAAGGAGCTGACTTTGGCAAGTGGCGTGGTGTTAACAAGGCTGAGCCGCAATGGCCTAAAGAAGCCAAAGAAATAGAAAAGAAACGTAAAGAAATCCCAGCTCTTCCTCAAAAGGCGAGTTATGATTTTAAGAAGCTGCCCTTTACGGTAAGACCCATTGCTGCAAAAAGCCCTTACTTAGAAGTCGAGCTTCGAGGTAATGGAGAAAAAATAAAATCATCTGATTTGAGGGTTCTTTCTCTTTATGGCGACAACATCGTAAGAGTCCACCTTGAAAAAATAAGCTTAGATACTGAGGCGATGAAGAACTTGGTGAAAATCAATGCACTGGAGGTATTGAGTCTGACAAATTGTGACTTACCTTCACTCAAAGCCCTTCCCAAGCTCAAGAATCTTCAAGCCTTAAACCTCTACGCTTCTAAAGCCCCTCAAGGGCCCGATCCTAAGAATTGGAGTGGGTTAAAGCATTTCACTCCTTTGGGAATTTAAAGCTCCTTCACGAGTTTGTCTTAAAGTCCAGGCCCACAGAGGGGTCGACTGCTGAATCTTTACAGCAGAGAATTTGGCTAAGCATTTTAACATTTTCGTCAGGTGTGACTTAAGGGAAACGTTAAATTTGGCTCCTAGGAAGACGATGAGTTAGCATCACCGAAGGCGAACCGTGGATCAATAGAAGGGCAGGCGTTTTAATGTCTTAAAAGAGTGGGCGAGATGAGTTGTGGACTATGTTGCCCTCTTCTTTTCGAGATGATTTAGCTCATGATTAAAGTTAATGAGTACTTCGACGGTCAAGTCAAATCCCTTTCTTTTGATACGCCAGAAGGGCCAGCCTCGGCGGGAGTGATGTCGGCGGGAGCTTACACGTTCGGCACGAATTGTGTTGAGATCATGAAAGTCGTCGAAGGTGTTTTGAGTGTTCAACTACCTGGCCAGAGTGACTGGGCTGATGTTAAAGGCGGAGAAGAGTTCAAGGTTGAGGCCAATGTTGAGTTTAATGTAAAATGTGAAGGCGATGTTTCATACGTCTGCCTTTATCGGTGAAGCTTTTACTGACCTAACCTGACCCAATTGGCATGC
>Ga0233432_10000321_pt1 | contig 45839 bp, 34 predicted proteins | sample SI_122_August201_6_FD_179870 | JGI IMG/M metagenome (GOLD analysis project Ga0233432, IMG submission 179870) | Seawater microbial communities from Saanich Inlet, British Columbia, Canada - SI_122_August2016_10_MG | ecosystem: Environmental > Aquatic > Marine > Inlet | place: Canada: British... | reverse complement strand
GGAGTTCACCAAATTAAGAGGGACTGCACTTAAAATTGCTCAAGGCATGAGCATGGATCAAGGCTTTTTGCCTGAAGAATTTGCAGAGGTGATGACCCAAGCTCAATATAGTGTCCCACCCATTAATAAGGCGTTAGTGCGAGCCATCATAAAACGAGAACTGGGTGAGTATCCAGAGCAAATTTTTGCACAGTTTGAAGCTGATGCCTTTGCTGCTGCCTCTATCGGACAAGTGCATAAAGCCGAGCTTAAAGACGGTAGAAAAGTAGCCATCAAAATTCAATATCCAAATGTTCGAGAAACCATTGATTCGGATATGGCCGTTGCAAAATCTTTAGCTCGCAGAATTATCAAAAAAGGCCAGGATATTGATCCTTATTTTGATGAGATTCGTTCAACTCTCCTTATTGAAACCGATTACCTACACGAGGGAGCACAAATCAAGGCATTCAAAGAGCGTTTTGGGAGTGAGCGTTTTCTTATACCCGATTGGATACAGGAGTACTCAACAGAACGAATTTTGTGTATGAGCTTTCTTGAAGGGCGTCATCTGGGTGATTTTTTAAAGGAAGAACCTTCTCAAGATGAGCGTAACCATTTCGGACAACTCATTTGGGAGTTCTTTCATGAAGAATTACGAATTGGTGGATATGTTCATGCCGATACCCATCCGGGAAATTTTTTGTTTACCCATGATGGCAAATTGGGAATTATTGATTTCGGGTGTGTTAAGTTGTTTCCCGACGAATTCTTCACAAATTACCTTAAACTCTTGCCCTGTCACTTGGGTGATGATGAAGAGGCTATTCGAGAGTTATACACGAAACTAGAAGTCATTAACCCACATGCGCAAGTTCAATCGAAAGAAGACGAGTACTATAATTTCGCTCGGAACTATGGGATCATGTTTTCAAAACCCTATCGGTACGATTTTTTTGATTTCAGCAACCCTGACTTTGATAATGAAATAAGGCACTTCACAAAAGAAGCGCCGCTGTCAAATGAGGTTAGGGGTTCTAAACACTTTCTATATACTAGCCGAGTTCACACTGGCCTATATAGCATACTTATTAAACTTGGCGCCGTCATCTCTACAGAAAACGCCAAATCGATTCTAAGTGACTTATTGGATATGTCATTCGACCCTTACAGAGAACCTGTGAGTGTCGGTTAACCTACACTAAGCCACATTCGGTAGGATACTATTCCGAAATTAAAAAAGGCACACATCCATTCAGATGGTGCCTTTTTTGAATGTCTGGAGTCCAGTGGGATTAACCCATACTCAACAAACCATGGTAAACTGCTACTGATCTATGGTATTTAGATACTTGTAAAACTCACTGTCTGTCGAAATAATAAGTGAGGTTTCTTTATCAATAGTGCTTATATACGCTTCCATACTTTTAGTAAAGTCATACAATTCTCTAGCAGATCGAGAGCGATTGTAAGCTTGATTGTAAATTGCTGCAGCTTCAGCATCGGCTTTACCACGAATGGTTTCCGCCTCTCGGAATGCTTCGGATTGTATCCGCAGTAATTCCCTTTCTTTTTCCCCATTTATACGAGAAGATTCCCCCTGACCTTCTGATCTGAATTTATCAGCAATTCGATTTCGCTCAGATACCATGCGGTCATACACGGTTTGTCGTACTTCTTCTACATAATTAATTCGCTTGAAACGAAAATCTAATACGGCAATTCCCAGGTCTTTTGCTCTTTCGTTGGCTAAATTTTGGATTTGTTCTTGAATAGCATCTCGACCTGTTTGTATGGTTTCGAGCGAATCGTTCACGATGTCAGCAATGATACCTTCTGATATAGGCTCACGGTTGGTAGAACGAATTAATTCCACTAAGTCGTTTGCTGCAATGGCATTTCTTGTTTCTCCATCAAGAATATCATCTAGGCGAGATTGAGCTCCTCTTTCATCTCCAAGTCGTTGGAAGTACTGTAATGGATCGGTAATTTGCCAACGGGCGTAGGTATCCACAAATATGAACTTCTTATCCTTGGTTGGAACTTGATTTCGGTCTCCATCCCACTCTAGGTATCTTTTTTCAAAATAGTTGACCTTTTGAATAAAGGGTATTTTGAAGTTGAGACCAGGTTCGGTTATTGCCTCACCAACTGGATTACCAAACTGAGTAATGATCGCTTGTTCGGTTTCGTTTACTACATAAAAACCATCCATCACAACGATAACAGCGAAAAATGTGAGGATAGCAGTACCTATTTTTGAGAAATTTTTCATTTCAATCCTCCTAATTATTGTTGTTATTTGAATTAGTTTGACGGGCTCCGTCCATTTGCAACTGGAGCAAAGGAATGACTGAATTTCCCTTGTCATCAGTGATGATTTTCTGTCCCATATTAGGAATCACATCCTGCATTGTTTCTAAGAATATTCGTCGTTTTGTTACTTCAGGAGCTTTGATGTATTCTTCATATAGATCATTAAAGCGGGATACTTCCCCTTGCGCTCTGTTCACTCTATCCAAAGCATACCCTTCTGCTTTTTGGATGGTTTCTTGAGCTTCACCAGCTGCACGTGGGATAACTCGGTTATAATCGGCCCTAGCTTGGTTAATCAAAGTTTCTCGTTGCTGCTGAGCTTCATTTACTCCATTAAAGGAAGGCTTTACTGGGTTTGGTGGATTGATATCTTGCAGTACTACTTGTTCAATGGTAAGTCCAATTTCATACTCATTACAAAGTGCTTGGATGATTACTTGAGCTCTTGAGGCTACATCGGCACGCCCTACTGTTAATACTTCATTCACGGTTCGGTCACCAACTATTTCACGCATGGCTGCCTCAGAAATGTCACGTAGTGTTTCATCGGCATTTCTGACTTTAAATAAATAGCTATATGGGTCAGATATTCGATATTGAACTACCCACTCTACATCGGCTAAATTCAAATCTCCAGTCAGCATTAAGGATTCTCCCTCATACCCTGCTTTTCTGTAGGTTGAATTAACACCAGCTGATGCGGTTCGATAGCCAAATTCTTGTTTCAGCTGTCGTTGAACTGGAACCAGCATTAGTTGCTCCATGATTGGGATTTTAAAATTTAATCCCGGAGCAGCTTCTCTCTGATACTCACCAAATCGGGTAATTACTCCTACTTCTTCCGGTTCGACCGTGAAGAATGAAGAGAATACCAACATTAGGCCAACAAAGCCTATGAGTATCCACTTTATGTTTTTTGTTATGGATTCAAACTGCGGAGGCAGTTTGAATTCCACATTTTTTTCTTCTGCCATAATAATTTTATGATATTTTTAAACAGATTAAGGTTGTATCGTCCACTAATTGGTAGTTACTGTACTTTTGTACAAATCTCTTGAAATGCAGTGCTATTTCTTTTGCGCTAAGCTTCTGGGTATCGAGTTCCTCCAACATTTTTGGAATAGTATCAAAACCTAATCGCTCTCCCTTGTCATTCACTGCTTCTGGTAGACCATCTGAATATAACAAAAAGACATCTCCCTTTTTTACTTTTACTAAAGAAGATTGGTAGTCTACTTGTTCCATTACTCCAAGTGGGTATCGTGGGGAAGGAGTATCTATGAACTTAGCTTTACCATCCTGAAGTAGAATGGGTTTACAATGTCCTGCATTTGCTAACATAAGCTCATTTCTTGTCAGGTTATAACGCGTAATGGCACAGGTGATAAACGTTCTTTTATCAGTGCGTTCAAATATTGGGCGCGCCACATCACTCAGTATCTTATGTGGATCATCTTCACGTATGCGCGATAACAATAAACCACTCGTAAATATAGCAGGCATAGCAGCTCGCATAGCTTTTCCCGAAACGTCCACAATGGCCATCATCAACCACTCATCCGAAGATGCAGGATTGGGATCAGAAGTCAATAAATAGTCATAAAAATCACCGCCCACTTCAAAAGATGGGAGGAAAAAGCCAAAGACATCTAAGCCTTCACGTTGTGGCGGCTGTAATGGCATAAGCTGATATTGACTCTCACGTGCTATCTCAATTTCTTTTTCAACCCTAAGTTGTTGAGCTATTCGTTCTTGATATTCAGGTACATATTCTTCCACTTCTTGTAAAGACTCTCCATTTCTATACATAACAAACCCAGCAAGCGGTATGCAACCTATTAACAGAACTTGAGCCCAAAAAGTTAGTTGGTAAGAAAATTTTTCTGAACCTATGTACGGCATTAGCATAAGTACGGCTGAAAAGATCCACCAAGAGGTGTTGGTAGTAACCAAGCCAAATCGAGTATATACCAACACGACAAGCACCCCAACTCCACTATATAGCAGCAAATCTGAAACCAATCCATTAGGACTACCAATTAAACGTCCTAGTACCGTAATCAATACGGTAACAAGTATCATGGAGATAATTGAGCCTGCCCATTTATTCTTTATGTAGGAATGAACCATAGATACAATGAATCCAATTTGACCGAAGCCAACTAACCAAGTCGTAGTCCAAAGTGAAATATTCATGGTTAACCATTGGGGCCTATTTGCGGCCTCAGTAAAGCCGAAAGCACTGTCAAATTGATACAGATACTGCCCGCTTAGGTGAGCAGTGGTCACAAATACTCCTAGAAGTAGACATCCTAGCGAAAAACCGTGTAACATAGCTTGACCTGACTCTTTTAGCCAAATATTCATTCGCCAAATATTATCTACTAAATGGATTTCTCCATTTTTTTGAGCCCTCGCAAATACTTCCCAGTTAATGTATGCCAATGCGCCGAATAAGCTTAAGACCAGAGAAAGAAGCAATGTGTTTATAGACACTACAAAGTAACCAGTTGTACTTAATACTTCAGAAAAATTGGAGATGTAATAGAGCATTCTCCAACCATAAATACCCAGGTTAAACGCTATAAATACAATAAATGCACGTCTCCATTCTATATTCCCTTTAATGACATTTCGAACACCAAAAATAAATACTATGAGGGCTAAGATTACCGCACTAGCATAGAACGCATAATCAAAGTCGGTTAAGATTTGTTGTTCAGGGTTCGCAAGCTCCTGAGGTTCAAACGGTCGTGTAGCCTCAAATGATGAGAGTTTATACCCAAAGGTGGTGGTAGTACCCGATTCATCAACAAATTCTTTCACCTCAGGAACTAACTTCATTCGCAATCGGTAGGGTCCACCTTCGGCATTTGTTGTTTTCTGCCAACGTAAAACAATTTCATTTGCCCCAACCGAAGTCGAATTATTGTTACCAGTATTCAAGGATTGATAACTGTCTGCAACATCTTCCGGAACATCCGGCCAATCTCCCGTTATAGGCTCAAAATCTTGGAGGTTATATCCCATCATATCAATTAGAATCCGCTCAGCAATATCGCCGATGTCACTTCCAGGTATAAATGTTGGATTAGGTCTACTTGGATGCTCAGCTACTCGGATTATGTTACCCTTACCATCGACCCGAAACCGAATAGACCCAAATGGCTCAAAGAACTCATTAGCATTGATTGGTATGAAATTATACGCCTGTTTAGGAGCATAGACTACATCCCAACTACCTAACACCAGATCTTTTTGATTAAGTGTTTTGGGGGTTGGATAACGTGAACTGTTCATCTGATCTTCTGCGTACTTTGTGTGTTGTTGCAGAGAAGTAATAGCACTGAGGGTATCTAACTGAATACCTAAACTAGTAGAAAGAGCATTTATTTTATTTTCAATATCCTTCCTATTCAAGTCTAAAGGAGCCTCAGAAAAATAGTCAACGGATGGCCTAAAGCTAAAAAATAGAACGGCTCCTACTAGACCCAGAAAATAAACTATATGTGAGGTGTTGAATTTCAAGTATGTGAATGTATTACCTAACTATACGATTGTACTGCTGGAATGTTGCTAACAAAAGACGACATATTTCGAGGCGGTTAGTGCCGCATTAAGGATGACACATCCTTTCTTAATCAATATTTACAGGATTATGCAGATAACTAAGATACACAAACCATGTATTTAAGCTAATAGATTTATTGCCTTCGCGGTGATAATCTGTTTAACTGAGCATAGATTGATACGTATTCAGTTACACATTCATTGGTAGAACTAAATGCTTATCTCTATATTATGTGTTTCTCGCAAGTCTCCAATAGTGACACAAAAGTATTCTAACATGTTACCTATTTTTTTACGGTCCAATTCACAGAAGTATTCAAATAGAATCCGAAAAAAAGCTTCATCAACCAGAACAAAAAAAAATAAAAAAGGAAGCTATAGGGCTGTTAATCTAGTATTTTTGAGCCTATTTGCACTGATTTTAAGTGGCAAATCCAGCATAGCTCAGTCAAGTCTTGCGGATTCAACAACCCAATTAAATACCTTCGTTTCGAGCCCACAAAAAAGCGTACATAGCTTTATTCATTGGCAACAAAAAGGGCATGTTATACCGGATCGGTACATTCAACCTTTTGCACTTTTTAATGGTGAACAGGCAGATAAAGAGCAACTAGCCCAACAATTACTTAAAGTACTAGATGCCCGTGGACTGTTGGTTGTGTATTCTGAGATACCCGATACCCCTAATCATATTGACTCCCTATCTGGATTACCACAATACATTCTATTCAACGATCTTCCTGAAGTGTACCTCCGTAAAGTTGGCTCGGAATGGTTGTTCTCCGAATCGACTATTGAACAAATACCTATCCTCTATAGAGCTACATTTTCTAGCACCTTAGAAGCATTTATTGATCGCTTACCCCCCGTAGCTAAAACGGAATGGATGGGATTATATGTTTGGCAGGTTATTGGTCTTTTTGTATGGATTTTATTGGCTCTCGTTATACGAAATCTTTTCGAAGGTATTCTTACGAAGTATTTGACTGGTTGGGCTAAAAAAACAAGAATAGAATGGGATGACTTGTTGTTAGAATCGGTTCAAAAACCACTTGGTTTAGTCGTGTTGATTGGTTTCCTACTCCTTAGCTACACTAATTTGCAGTTCGGTGTTAGCATTAATCTTTACCTTTCTAAGATTCTAAGCATTTCACTTTCAGTTGCTTTTTTTTGGGTTATATACAATTTAATTGACGTTTTTGCTGAATACCTGACGCATGTAACAGGTAGAACTGAAAATTCTCTGGATGATCAATTGGTGCCACTCATACGCAAAACACTACGAGTTTTTATCGTGGTTTTAGGTGTTATTGTCATTCTTCAAAACAATGGGTACAACGTGGCCTCGCTCATTGCAGGACTCGGTATTGGCGGTTTGGCTGTTGCTTTAGCGGCTAAGGATACGCTAGCAAATTTTTTTGGCTCCATAACTATTTTTGTCGATCGTCCCTTTCGAATGGGAGATTGGATCAAAACAAGCGCTGCAGAGGGTACTGTTGAGGAAGTAGGGTTTCGTTCGACACGAATTAGGACTTTTTATAATTCGGTTGTTTCTATTCCTAATTCAAGCCTAGCTAACTCCGAAATTGATAACCTGGGTATGCGTGAATTTAGGCGGTTAAAAACTATACTTAATCTGACCTACGATACCTCTCCAGAACAAATGGAAGCATTTGTTGAAGGTATAAAGGCCATCGTTAAAGCAAACTCAAATTTTCGACAAGATTATTATGAAATTCACTTTCATGCTTTTGGGGCGCACTCTTTAGACGTTCTAGTATATGTATTTTTCTCAGTCCCAGACTGGAGTACTGAGCTACAACAACGCCATAATTTTCTGTTAGAAATTCTTCGTTTAGCTAAAGCTCTTAAAGTAGAATTCGCCTTTCCCACCCAAACCCTTCATATCGACTCTCACATTCAAGGCGAATTGGCACAAAAACCTTCCCCTTCTACTGACTCACTTATACATCAGATTAAATCTTTTGGTCCAAATGGTGAGGATGCAAAACCGGAAGGCTTCAAGCTCTACGACAATGGATCGGAAGTTAACTACGGCCCTAAACAACCTTGATACGAGACTAGAACATCTGGCTTAAGTGGGTAATCTTAACGGAAAAAATCTCACCAAAACCGTTCTATATCCGCTTTATTTCTGTTCAGCAGGCTTTGCAAAAGCTTCAAAAACCATTTTTAAATCCTCCGCCACATCTTGACTCGTACGTCCTTCAATCCGATGTCGAGGAATCATTGCTTTAATTTCCCCGTCAACGAAGTAAGCAAAAGAGGGTGATGAAGGTGGAAATTCACTAAAATAGGCCCTTGCGTGGGCAGTCGCTTCTTTGTCTTGACCTGCAAATACGGTAACCAAATGATCGGGTTTAGCTTCCGACTGCTCCAAAGCGATACCTAAGCCTGGGCGCGCGTTTCCGGCAGCACACCCACAAACCGAATTAATAGCTAAGAGCATTGTTCCTTTATATTCTTTCATCGCTCGGTCTACATCAACCGTGGTGATCAACTCTTCAACACCTAGCTGTGTTAATTCTTCTCTCATCCATGAGGTATCAGGCCCCATTCCAAATCCAAATTGCATAATCGTAGTACTTAAGGTTAAGAAAAACACCCTACCCGATTAAGGTAAGGTGTCTCAATGATGATCTTTAGTTATTTCGCAGCGTCGTAATATGCTTGAACTTGATCCCAATTAACTACGCTCCAAAAAGCAGAAATATAATCAGGTCTGCGATTTTGGTAATGTAAATAATAAGCATGTTCCCAAACATCTAATCCTAAAATAGGTGTGTGCCCATCCATGATTGGACTATCCTGATTAGGGGTTGAATGCACCACTAACTTGCCAGAACCGTCTACTGACAACCATGCCCAGCCGGATCCAAATCGAGTAGCTGCAGCATTGGCAAATGCCTCTTTGAATGCGTCAAAACCCCCTAATTCTGCGTCTATAGCCGTAGCTAAACTACCTGAGGGATTACCACCGCCATTTGGCGAAAGGATAGACCAAAATAAACTGTGATTAGCAAAACCACCGCCATTGTTAATGACAGCTTGTTGCTTATCTGCTGGGAGACTTGAAATGTTTGCTAACACATCTTCAATGGAGGATTCTGCATGCGCAGTACCTTCTAGTGCTGCATTCACTTTTGATGTATATCCTTGATGATGCTTTGTGTGATGTATTTCCATCGTACGTGCATCGAAATAAGGTTCGAGTGCGTCATACGAGTAAGGAAGTTCGGGTAATGTATACGCCATTTTCCTGTTATTTTGAGTTGTTTGGTTGTGATAAGTGGATCATATCCATTAAAAAATACGTTAGAACCACCCTATAAATTCTATGATAAAATAAGCAATGAATTGGAAAAAAACGTTCCACTCAGCTGCTTTAGCTCATTCATACATAATGAATGGCCATAGGTAGCCCTTGGCCATCTACCGGTGGTACTTCTGGAATAGTTTTGATTCCATCTTTTACCGATTTATTAGCAAAATAGGCTAACACCATCGCATCAACAATATCATCTTCACCCACTTCGGAACGCCTATACTCTTCTTTAATAATGCGAAAAAATTCTTCGGCCCACTCACTTTTCTCGCTTAACAATTCTAACCGATGCCGAATCCCCTTTTTGAGGTTTTTCTTCTGAAAAATCACACCCCTATTCAACTTGTTGAACAACCATTCTGGATGGCTCTCTAAAACACGCTCTCCCCAGCCCTCATGACGAATAAGCAGCTCGTCCAACACCCGTATCTTTGGGGTTATATTCCACGATTGAAGCGTAAGTTTTTTCTCGGTGTATTCGTAACTAGTCATATTCGCCTCGGCATAGGTTGGGGCATATAAAGAAGGACGAATGGGTGGGCTAAACACACTTGATGAGTATTCTGAACCAAGAGCTTTTCGTAACTCTAGATCGCATTGTCTTGTATAGGATTCTTCCTCCAGGCCTATAGGCATATCTATGAATACCCGATCATAATCACCTAATACACTCTCTAACTCGGCCGCATCTTTAAGTAACTCATAATGTTCCTGTCCCTCGTCAAAACTGATGAGAATCCAACCATACTTACAACCATCGATACCTGCGGTTTTCATGGGTTCCTTTAAGCTAATCTTGAATACGCTTCAATTTAATATGTAACTCATTTAACTGCTTTAATTCTACTGCAGCCGGCGCATCATCCATCATACTCTGGGCTCGCTGATTTTTCGGAAACGCAATAACATCCCTCAAACTTTTTGCCTTGGTCAGTATCATAATAAGTCGATCCAAACCTAAAGCGATGCCACCATGTGGGGGTGCCCCATATCGAAAAGCTTGTAACAGAAATCCGAACTTCTCCTCGGCCTCTTCCTCACCAATACCAAGAAGGTCAAACATACGTTGCTGCATTTTAGGGTGATGTATCCGAATAGATCCACCCCCAATTTCGCTTCCATTCAACACCAAATCATACGCCCGAGCCCGTACAGCTCCTGGTTCGGTGTCCATAAGCTCATTGTCCTCCTCTCTGGGTGATGTAAACGGATGATGCATAGCATGGTACCGCTGCGACTCCGCATCCCACTCAAGCAAAGGAAAATCTGTAACCCATAGGGGTTTGAAGGCATGTTCATCAATGAACCCAAATTCTTCGCCGATCATTAACCGAAGTTGCCCCAATTGCTCCAGGACCTGAGGTTTTGGGCCAGCCAATAAGAAAACTAAATCGCCCTTTTTAGCCTTAGAAGCGACTACCATTTCGTCGACAATAGTGTCGGTCAAAAACTTAGCTACGCTACACAATGGACCATCTTCCTGCATTTTAATGTAAATGAGTCCACCAGCGCCCGTCTCTTTTTTAGCTCGTTCGGTCCAACGGTCAATCGCACCACGGCCCATCTCACCCTGCCCTGGAATGGTGAATCCAACAACGCCACCACCCTTAGATACGGTATCAGAAAACACTTTAAACTCTGCTTTAGCAACAATTTCGGAAAAATCGACAAACTCACAACCAAACCGTAGATCAGGCTTATCGGATCCATAAGTACTCATAGCTTGATCATAACTCATCCTTGGGAACGGAGTTGCTAAGTCTACTCCGATGGTTTCCTTGAATATTCTCGACATAAGGGCCTCATGGATACCATATATATGGTCTTCATCAACAAATGACATTTCCACGTCAATCTGTGTGAACTCAGGTTGACGATCTGCCCGTAGATCCTCATCTCTAAAACATTTGGTTATTTGAAAATATCGATCAAAGCCGGATGTCATAAGCAACTGCTTATATGTTTGCGGACTTTGTGGCAGGGCAAAAAACTTACCAGGATTCACCCTACTTGGCACCAAATAATCTCTTGCACCTTCTGGAGTACTCTTCATAAGAACCGGCGTTTCTACCTCTACAAACTGCTGCTCATGGTAAAAACTGCGAATAATTTGATAGGCTTTCGAACGCATAAATAATTTATGCTGAACTTCCGGTCTTCGTAGATCTAAGTACCTATGCTTTAAGCGTACTTCTTCATTCGTTGTGATACCATCCTTAATTTCAAACGGCGGTGTTAGTGCTTCGGAATAAATCATCAAATCACTTACCTCTATTTCCACCTCACCTGTAACTAGTTTAGGATTGATGTTCTCTTCGCCCCTTGCAATGACCGTACCTTTGATTCCAATTACATATTCTGCTCGTAACTGTTCTGCTCGTTCGTGTATCGTGGCGTCGGTTTCAGTAAACACTATCTGGGTGACTCCATAGCGATCCCGTAAATCTATAAATATAAGTCCTCCAAGGTCCCTACGAGGTCCAACCCAACCGTTAAGCACTACCTGCTGTCCAATGTGTTGTGCTGTGAGTTCTCCGCAGGTATGACTGCGTTGTAATGTTTTCATAAAATAACCTAACTAACAATAAATTGAGTGAAGCTCTGGGTTACTACGTTTTAGTCTCTATTACATTAGTCACTAACAATACCCAAAGCTCAAGTGAGTAGATTAAATTACACATTATGTAGACGAATATCCCAGAAGAAGTTAAAATAGAGGAGTTGCTCAATTCCAGTGAGTAGCACCGACCTCTGTCTTGCCAATGCTCAAAACGCAATAGTATTTTGAGATTGTTCTTTTTTGGTTATTTTTAATTTCAATATATCCTGAACATCCACGAGCTACATTAACCAGTGTTTAACGAGTTAGTTACGCTCATATCCATTTAGCCTGGGGAGGTCTACATGGAAAAAATATCCACCATCATAGCCGATGGTAACGAAATATTTCGACATGGACTTCGGTCTATCCTGTCGGAACATCACTGCGATGTAGTCTCGGAAACTGATAATGGTGCCTTAGTTTTGAGCGCATTCGAAAACGTGAGACCCCAACTATGCGTGCTCTCATTCAATCTACCAGAAATATCGGGAATACATTTGGCCAACAAATTGGTCGAGAAATTTCCGAACGCCCATGTTCTCATTCTGGCCGATGACAGCAAAGAAGAGACACTAAATGAATTTCTAGCCTCAGGTGCACAAGGTCTATTAATGAAAAGTGCACACCGGATTGAGTTGATAGATGCCGCTTCCAAAGTTGCAGAAGGTGATACCTATCTTGGAAAAATATATTCGAAAATGATGACTAGGGAATACAGAAAGCTCACCGCCTACAGAAAATCTAAAAAAACCATCACTCGGCGGGAAAGGGAGGTGCTTCACCTGCTCATTCAGGGGAACACCAGCACAGAAATTGCTTCTAAGTTATTTATTTCGCCACGAACTGTTGACAAGCATAGAACCAACCTGCTCAAAAAGCTAAACCTCAAGAACACCGCTAGCTTGGTCCGATTTGCCCTAGAAAACAAAAATAATCTAGAGCATATGTAATTTTACCCCTCTGGTTGATGCATTTGTGTACTGAATTAGGAGTTGGGGCTTGTACGTATTTATACGTATATAAATTACGTATTAAACATTATTGAGCAATCTGTGTGCAAGTACTATGTTTATAGTGCAAATGGGGTAATAGCCGTCTGTAGATGATATTAGCCGTCTACCATTGATTTGGGGACGGCTTTTTTGTGGTAATTTGTAGCTTATTCCTTCATTTCTCGCAAGCTATATCGTATGCCTAATGCAATAAGAGTTCCAATTAACAATCCCATCCCTAACTTCACAACTAAAAACCAATTAGTTGTTAACATATCATTTAAATAATCCATGATTTGTCACTACAAATGAATTTGTAGATCAATAAATTTTATAGTGTAGCTTGATATTTATTTTTTTCTGCTATTCCCAAATCTGCTAAAATCACCCATACCGTCATAATCATTTGTATCTAGATGAGCGTTATAACGGGAATTTTTGGCATCTAATTTTTCATCTTTTCCGAGCATAAAAATTCCGGTAAAAAATGTAATGAACACAATTACTCCGATTATAAAGATAAGATTAGTAATCACCTTTTCGGCCCATTGTCTTTTTCATTCAGATTACGAAATTCTCTTATGGTGATGCCGAATCCAATTATGAACAGAAAAGTGACAAAGATTCCAATGACTAATACATTACTCATTTTCTTTCCTTTCTATTTTATACTGTATAACAAGATTTTTAAGATAGTTGCCGAAGCCAAGTAAGGATGGCACCCACAATCCAATGAATACCCCTTCTTCTTTATACCCGTTAAACCAAAAGTAGATTGAAACAGCCATCGACAAAGCAGCTGAGAGTAAAATAAAAATGTCCGAAGTTTTTATAAGCTTGTTCATTGTTGTATTTAATTGAAGTAGTTAGACAATAGAACAAGTAAATACCTTTGGTTTTAGTTCCTAAATGGATAAAAACCTTATAGAATCTGTTTAATGGAAAATTTAGACCAAACTTAGCCATCAGGAATACTAACAAAAAAGGCGATCGAACTTTATGTTCAACCGCCTTTCTTTAGTAGCGTGGGACGGAATTGAACCGTCGACCTCACGATTATGAGTCGTGCGCTCTAACCATCTGAGCTACCACGCCATAAGTAGAACACAAATATAAGGCTTTCCTAGCATTTACATAAAGTTTTTTCTAAAGCCTTTTCACTTTCAAGGCCTTAGTTTGTTACCTTTCAGAAATACAGTAAACAATTATGATTATGGCCAAAAGAATTACAAAAAGAAGCGACGATTATTCTCAATGGTATTTAGATGTTGTAAAGGAAGCCCAACTTGCTGAACACTCCCCCGTGCGAGGCAGTATGGTTATCCGCCCAACTGGAATGGCCTTGTGGGAAAACATGAGGAATGCCTTAGATCAGATGTTCAAAGATACGGGTCATGAAAACGCTTATTTCCCACTGTTCATACCAAAATCATTTCTTTCCAAGGAAGCGCAACACGTAGAGGGATTTGCAAAGGAATGTGCCGTAGTCACTCACAGCCGTTTAAAAAGTGTAGATGGGGGCGTTGAGGTTGATCCTGATTCCCGATTAGAAGAAGAATTAATTGTCCGACCTACCTCTGAAACTATTATTTGGGACACCTACAGAAATTGGATTCAATCGTACCGAGATCTGCCAATATTGGTAAATCAATGGGCCAATGTGGTGCGCTGGGAAATGCGAACCCGTTTGTTTTTACGCACGATGGAATTTTTGTGGCAAGAAGGGCATACTGCCCATGCCACAAAGGAAGAAGCCGTAGAAGAAACACTACAGATGCTCGAAGTCTATCGAACATTTGCTGAAGATTTTATGGCAATGCCTGTGGTAACTGGAGTTAAAACGGCTTCGGAGCGTTTCGCAGGCGCCGAGGATACCTACTGCATAGAAGCACTTATGCAAGATGGAAAGGCATTACAAGCGGGTACCTCGCATTTTTTAGGCCAAAATTTTGCAAAAGCTTTTGACGTAACCTTTCAAGACAAAGATGGTGATCATAAATTGGTTTGGGCCACGAGCTGGGGTGTATCAACCCGATTGATCGGTGGGCTGATTATGACTCATTCGGATGATAATGGCTTAGTCCTACCACCAAAATTAGCTCCAAGGCAAATAGTCATCGTGCCAATTTATCGTTCCGATGAAGAACGAGAAATGGTGATAACGTACGGCGAAAGTATGTTAAACGAACTCAAAGAGCATGGTATCCGAGCTCATATGGATACTCGTGACGCCTACAAACCTGGGTTCAAATTTGCGGAACATGAAGCTCGCGGAATTCCATTGCGTATTGCCATAGGGCCAAGAGATGTTGAAAACAATAAAGTGGAATGGGCACGTAGAGATACATTAAGTAAAGAAATTACAGAACGCGAAGGTTTAGGAGCTCGTGCCGCTGTGCTTTTGAATACCATCCAACAAGATCTTTATAATAGAGCTCTAGCCAGGCGGGGTGAGATGACTAGTGAAGTAGAAACATACGATGAGTTCAAAGAGGTGCTGGAGCAAAAGGGTGGATTTATTTATGCGCATTGGGATGGTACAGCCGAAACCGAAGAGCGTATAAAAAATGAGACTAAAGCAACCATACGCTGTATTCCATTGACCGAGGCTACACCTGGTACTTGTATGGTTACCGGAAAAGCCTCTAACCAAAAAGTTCTTTTTGCTCGAGCCTACTAATAGATTGAACCAATTGACTAGATTTAACCAATTGAACTAAGTCTCATCTAATTTACAACGATGAACCCATCATCAAGGCATCCTTGGCACCGACAATTACACCCCTTTGGATTATATGGGGCTCGAGGATCGCGCGAATTGGATCGAGCTACCATTGAAGATTTTGGAATCCCAGGGGAATCTCTAATGGAAATAGCTGGCACTAGAGCAGCTGATTGGATTCAACAGCATGAATTACCAAATGCTCAAGGTATTATATTGGCCGGGAAAGGTAATAATGGTGGTGATGCGTATGTGGTTGCTCGGCTTTTGTATGAATGTGGCATCCAGGTTCAGGTATTTTCACAAGTTCAGGTGAGCAGCCTTACCGCAGATGCCCGTTTGAATGCACAACGATGGTTGTCCATGGGTGGCAAAATCACCGCATTTGTTGATGCGGAAGTAGCAAAGAAAGAAAATCATCCTGAAAAAATTAAGGTTGAGAGGGAAAACCAGTCACTAAATAAAAGCGCTAAAACCCATTTTTCAAAGGCCCTTGCTACCGCAGATTTTATCGTAGATGGCCTGCTTGGTATTGGAATTAATGGCCCTGTTAGCGCCTCTTACGAGGAAATCATTAACTTGGTGAACAAAGCCTCAAATGCTGGTATGATCCGTATGTATGCCCTTGACATACCTTCTGGGTTACATCCTGACACAGGAAGGTGTGTGAGCAGTGCCATTTCAGCTGACTTTACTTTTTGTTTTGGCGGAATTAAACCGGGATATTTTTTAGAAGATGGACCAACATTTTGCGGTCAAATCATCCGCTGCGAACTCCCCATTCCATCATCATACAAAGAAGCACACCAGTTTATCATTGATGAGGATTGGGTCCAACGGGTTCAGGGGCTGGACGCATCAACCAGAAAAAATCGTACGCATAAATACAGTCAGGGGGTTATTTACATTATAAGTGGCGCTTCAGGCATGACGGGTGCAACCATTTACGCCGCAAAAAGTGCCTGGGCTCAAGGTGCCGGGGCAGTTCAAATCATTTGCCCTGGAGGGCTGATGAACCTGTATGATTATCATGTACCTGAAATGGTTAAAGTGGGCATTGGTTCGGAAACAAACACAGAACTCAGCTACGATCATACCTCAGAGATATTGAGTGCTCTTTCTAAAAAAGACGGGCTATGTGTTATTGGACCTGGACTGGGACGGAATGAACAGGCTATGAAGCTTACTCAAAGTTTATTAGAAGAGTATCAAGGCCCTTTACTCTTAGATGCCGATGCAATGTATGCTTTGAGCCCATCCATTCTCGAAAAAAGACCTCGTGAGCAGAAGCTGGTCATGAGCCCGCATAAAGGTGAGTTTGCTCATATGTTCTCGGTTTTGTTCCCAGATCATGAACAAAAACCATCGAGCGAGGCTGAACGCATAGCGTGGGCTGAGCAGATGGCAAAAAAGTTTGGGATTTGGATAGTGAGCAAAGGACTTCCAACAGCGATTTGCACCCCAGAAGGATTTTCGTATTGGACACAATATGACACTACTCTTTTTAATAGGACAGGATTTGGTGACGTACTCAGTGGAGCTATGGCAGCAATGATGCTAGAAAGCGCATCGGTGGATTTGGCTTTGGTCAAGGCTTGTCTACAAAATTGGGAACAAGCTCAAGACGTCCTCAGTATTAAAGAGCATCTAAGCCCGGACGATCTAGTGTAAGTGAGATATTGCTTACCGTAATTATGTACTTTTAAGAAAAATGATCCAAAAACGTATCAACGGTATTCTGGGTTGATAAACGATCAACAATTATATGTGGTATGAAAATCGATTTTATTGACCTCATTCAACGATTTAGGGTGCTCATTGGGGGACTTTACATTACAACTACCTTACTCATTCTGTTTGGCACACTCATGCCCGGCTCTAATCTCCCCGAGTACAAAGTTTTTAATTATGATAAACTAGTTCATGCCGCGGCATTTATGACCTGGACTTTAGCAACAGGAATTACCTGGCGAGCCTTTCAACCAAAACGAGCCTCGCTTAATGTACTCATAGTAGCTCCCTTACTTTTTGGTGTTGGCATTGAAATTCTTCAAGGAATTCTTCCAACTAACCGAAGTCCTGAATGGATGGATATTGTTTTTGATGCCTTAGGTACTTTTTTGGGCCTGTTGATTTATCTTTTACTTTTGCGGATTAAAGACCAAAATGAGCATGTAAAAAGTGAACATTAATGTTGCGACGCTCCAAAAAATTTGGTTTATTTTGTATTCAAACTAATTCTAATTGGGCATTCATCATGATAACTGACAGAAAACAAGCAAAAGCCGACTTAAGACGTAGTTACAATGTGTATCTGCAACTAGGTCTTATCGTGGCTTTACTATCATTTATTGGGTTGGTTCGTATCAATTTATACAGCGAGCCTCCTGCACCCCCTCCGGTAGAAGAACAGGAAGAAGTGGTAATGGAAGAGGTGATCCAAACAAAGCAAATTGAAACTCCACCCCCACCACCAAGACCACCGGTTCCAGTAGAAGTACCAAATGATGAAATTATAGAAGATGAAATCATCGACCTAGATACGGAATTGGATTTAGATGGGCCGCTGGATTTACCCCCTCCACCCCCACCAAAAGAAGATGAACCTGAAGATGATTTCTTTGTTGTTGTAGAGCAAATGCCCCAACTTCGTGGAGGTCTAGCTGCATTACAGCGTAAGGTTTCTTACCCTGAAATGGCACGACGAGCAGGTATTGAAGGCCGAGTCACCGTACAGTTCATTGTAAACGAACAAGGTAGAGTTGAAAACCCGCGAGTAATTCGTGGAATTGGCGGTGGTTGCGATGAAGAGGCACTAAAAGCTGTCCAAAGCGCTCGATTCACACCTGGTATGCAACGAGGTAGACCCGTACGAGTACAGTATAGTTTACCTATTGTTTTCCGACTACAGAACTAAGTCTTTGGCTCATGTAATTCTTAACTGAGTCACTTGCAAAATTTAAAAAGCCCACTCACTGGTGGGCTTTTTTTATGGTTTAAGTTTTTTCACCAACTATAGTGCTTTGACTTGTTCGGTAAACTGAGTCAACACCTTCCTCAGGTTATCGAATGCAACCCACTCGTGCGCTAAAGTCAAATTAACCCAACGTATCTCGGTTATTCCTTCTTCTAACTGTGGCGAATAACGATTTCTAGTTGAATTCTTAGATTCATTAATCCTTCCCTGAGAGCGTGCACTTGAAATCCTATGCTCTTGAGCATCTATCATCCCGTACCAGTAGGTGGTTTTATGATAACTTTTATTCTTTTGCTCATATTCATGAGTGGTTGTCCCAATAAAATGAGTTATGATAGGCTCCTCAATGCCTACCTCCTCTTGTACTTCTCGACGAGCAGCATAAGCAACAGTCTCATTTTTTTCAACCTTCCCTTTAGGGATATCCCACAACCCGTTTCGATGAATTAACAACACCTCCAAACATTGCTCCATGGATTGCTTGGTTCTGTTCAGGTTCGAAGAACCTACTTTAGATTTGTTGTACCGAAATACCACACCACCCGCGGCACTAATCTTCTTTTGTTTCACTAGATCCTGTATCTCCCTGAGCTTCCTCTTTACTCGATGCTGAGTTCGTATCCCCTTTCTTAACCTCATCGGCATAATTAAGGCGGAGATTGGTCAGGCTTTGATCCAAATACGACTTCAATTCATTGGGCAGATTTCCTTTGGTATATTCAGCTAATGCATTTAGAGTGTCAATTGCATACTTAGCAGACCCCAAATCCCTCTCTATTTTGTCGGTTGCGGGATTCTTAATTTTCCCTAAACCCATCATTCCAATTTGCTGATGCTGTTGAACTAACATCATAAATAATAGTTGTTTTTGTTGGTCTTCGTTTAAGTTCTTTAAATCGTCCATAGGTTGTTAGAAAAAATTCAATGAAAGTTATTATGGTTAAAAATAAGTATTTAAGCAGTCAAAAAAACGAGTTCATACTCTTCTGATTATCCCTGTCTTTCTTTTTAAATTAGATTCAATATAAGCTAGAACTTCCCTATTTTTATTTTCCCTTTGAAAGAAATAGCTTCGCAAGGAATGAAAGAATAAAGTGAATAGTTTTGTTTTCTGAATGAGTTTAAATTTATAGCCATTAAAGAAGACAGCTGTTGAAGATGACCCAAATTCAATGTCATATTCAATTCAGTCACTTAATACTAAAAATCTTTTCGAAGCTCTTCAAATTCATTACTTAAATCCCCTCATCATTCATCCATTCACATTATGAATCGCGTACATAATTTTAGCGCAGGCCCTGCCATTTTACCCCTAGAAGTACTTCAACAAGCACAAGCGGACTTAGTAGACTACCAAGGCACCGGTGCTTCCATAATGGAAAAAAGCCATCGGGGCGCTGACTACACTCAGGTTCATGAAGAAGCAACGGCCTTGCTTACAACTGTTTTGGATCTGGGTGATGATTTTGAAGTGCTCTTTTTACAAGGAGGGGCTAGTACTCAATTCTTGATGGCCCCAATGAATCTGCTTTCCAAAGGACAGACTGCTGACTACATCAATACAGGGGCTTGGTCTACAAAAGCCATTAAAGAAGCAAAGGCTTTTGGAGAGGTACATGAAGTATACAGCGGAAAAGAAGGGAACTTTACGCACATTCCTACACAAGAAGAGTTAGCCCTAAGTGAGCACGCACGCTATGTGCATTTCACCTCTAATAACACCATTTTTGGCACACAGTTCGCCACCGAACCGGAAACATACGGGATACCTCTGGTCTGCGATGCCTCTTCAGATTTTCTATCCAAGCCCATTGATATTACCCGTTATGGTATCATCTATGCAGGAGCTCAAAAAAATCTAGGCCCAGCTGGTGTTACTATTGTGATTGCTCGGAAAGATGTGCTAGAAGGAATTAGCAAAACAGATATTCCAACCATTATGGACTATCGCACCCACGTTCAGAATCTATTTAACACCCCTCCTGTATTTCCAGTGTACATGGTTAAATTAGTCTTAGAATGGATTCAAAGCAAAGGAGGCATTTCATATTTTGAACGCTTTAACTTGGAAAAAGCTAATCTGTTATATTCTGCTATAGACGAAGATGACTTCTACTCTGGCACTGCGGACCTAGCTTCTAGGTCCTTAATGAATGTGACCTTTAGACTACCTTCAGAAGAATTGGAAAAAAAGTTCATCCAAGAGGCTACCGCCGCTCATTTAGATGCTCTGAAAGGACATCGCAGTGTAGGCGGTGTTCGTGCTAGCATTTATAATGCCTGTCCTATGGAAAGTGTTCAGGCATTGGTAGCTTTCATGGCAGATTTCAAAGCAAAACATGGGTAACCAACAAACGCCCATCACAGATACCTAGAACCAGATTGTTTTTATGTGATCAAGGGTGTTAGGCACAAAAATTAACATGTAAAGTATTCCCCAGATAGCACCCGCTAAATGGGCTTCGTGATTAATTCTTCCCTCACGCTTACCAGCCCAAATACTGTAAACCACAAATAAACCTCCGAAAATGACAGCCGGTATACCTATAGGTATGAACATGAGGTAGAGTGGAGTAAACGGAAACAAAACAATGAAGGCAAATAATACGCTCTCAATAGCTCCGGATGCCCCAATAGTGGCGTAATTTGGATTGTCTTTATGTTTGATAAGTGAGGGTATAGAAGAAGCAATTAGACCACTCATATACAGAATAAAAAAATGCTCAGAGCCAATACTACGCTCCAAAACCGGCCCAAAAAATAATAGGGTGATCATGTTAAAAAGCAAATGTGTCCAACCGCCATGTAAAAAACCTGAACTTACTAATTCATACCATGCCCCCTTTCTGACTGTTCTATAGGGCATATGCATCCCTTTCTCCATTATGCTTGGGTTGGTTTGTGACCAAAGAAAAACGCCTACATTTATGGCAATTAAAAAGTAACTAAGCATTCTTATCTGTTTTGGGTTTAGGTGTGATGCGGCTTATAAGAGACCATAGCAATATACAGAGCTTGGTATTGATTGTATTGCAGATTTTAGTAAAACAATGGTACATTCTACCTTATCACCGATGACTGCATTGCCGAAGTAGCTCAGTGGTAGAGCAACGCTCTCGTAAAGCGTAGGTCGTGGGTTCAAATCCCATCTTCGGCTCTTCTGCTAATCATCCTTCAACCTCAATGATCACTTATCCTATGGCTATGTCCTTTTCATCCATCTTTAGTCGATATATTCCACTTCTTTGCATCGTACTTTTGGTCGTAATCTTCACCAATTGTGGTATTGTCCGTGAATCATCTCTGGTTACAGAAACCCCAATTGAAACTACCCAAAATAGAACACAATCGACCCCATCCGAAGGAGGTGACCTTGGTTCGCTTGTTTTTGGTATAGGTGAGGAGGTAACCGTTGAACAACCAAGCTCTCCCACCATCATAGAGGCGACCTCCACAAACAATCCTATTAGCAACAAAAATTATGATTACTCAAGTCCACAAATAATCACCCAAAATCTACCTGCTGGAGTAGCCTTTATCCAAACGGGTATAGCTAGTTGGTACGGTCCTGATTTCCAAGGTCGTAATACGGCAAATGGAGAGGTCTATAATATGAATGAGATGACGGCTGCACATAAATCCCTCCCCTTCAATACACAGGTCATCGTAGAAAACCAGACCAATGGAAAACGGATACAGCTACGCATAAACGACCGGGGTCCATACGCTAAAAATAGGGTAATTGATTTATCTAGAGCGGGAGCTGAAGCCCTCGAAATGATTGGTCCAGGTACGGCACCAGTAAAAATATTTGTTCTGGACGATGGAACCGGTAATGTCTATCCGACCACACCTCATTATACAGTACAGTTGGGCTCGTACGACAATAGGGCTGCCGCAGAACAAAAATCAGCTCAAATTCTAAGTAGCTATGTTGCCGAAGTACAAGTTAACGGAATGAACTTTTACCGTGTATATTTTGGCGATTTTGAAAATCCAGTTATTGCGATAGAAGCCATGAATCGCCTCAAAGGACTAGGCCATGAAGGATTTATTAAGCAGATCAATAAATAATTTTTTTGGGATTGATTTGCTAAGACTTTGAGTTAGATAGATATCAAAAGAAACATACTACTATGAAAAAGAATATTATTGTTATCGGGAGTGGATTTGGAGGTTTGGGCGCCGCATCTCGTTTATTATCTGCAGGTCATAATGTAACCATCTTAGAGAAGAGAGATAAATTAGGTGGGAGAGCCTATGTTTACGAGCAAAATGGCTTCAAATTTGATGGTGGGCCAACCGTTATAACCGCTCCATTTCTGTTTGATGATATCTGGACAGCGGCAGGTAAAAAACGAGAAGATTATGTTGAATTCGTTCCATGTGACCCATTCTACAGAATTTTTGATCACACCGGAAAAAGTTTTGACTATAACAATGATCATGAATTTACTCTAAATGAGATTGATAAATGGAGTCCCGAAGACAAACAAGGTTACGAGGACTTCTTAGCAACTACGAAACCTATTTTTGATAAAGGGTTCACTGAATTAGCAGACAAGCCATTTTTAAAGGTAAGCGATATGTTAAAAGTAGCGCCAGACCTTATTCGCTTACAATCGCATAAAAATGTATACAAATATGTGTCTCAATTCATCAAAAACGATTTTTTAAGACAATGCTTTTCATTTCACCCACTATTGGTGGGGGGTAATCCCTTTGATACTACCTCTATTTACGCCATGATTCATTATCTCGAGCGAGAGTGGGGGGTCCATTATGCATTGGGTGGTACTGGAGCCATTGTAAACGCATTTGAGCAATTAATTACGGAACAAGGTGGAAAAATCCATTTAGAAACCGAAGTAGATGAGATTCTTGTTACCAATGGTAAGGCAACGGGCGTTCGCCTGGGTAATGGAGAAATCATGGAGGCCGATACGGTAGTATCCAATGCCGATGTAGCCTTTACCTACAAAAATATGATTAAGCCCACGCATCGCAGAAAGTACACGGATCGAAAAATTGCACGTACCAAATACAGTATGTCGCTTTTTGTCATATACTTTGGTACCGATAGGCTGTATCGAGAACAAGGACTAGCGCATCATAATATTATACTAGGCCCTCGATATAAAGCACTACTTGATGATATTTTCGATAATAAGATAGTAGCGGAAGATTTTTCGCTTTATTTACATATGCCCACCATTACCGACCCGAGCATTGCTCCAGATGGGCATGAAGGATTTTACGTGCTCTCACCTGTCCCTCACTTAGACAGTGGTACTGACTGGGAAAGTTTTGCTCCTATCTACAAAAAAGCAATTATGGACTTCTTAGAAGAGAATTATCTGCCTGATTTGTCCAAACACTTAGTGGCGGAGCATTACATCGATCCCCTACATTTCCAAGACGTACTAAACAGCTATAAAGGTTCAGCCTTTTCTGTACAGCCCATTTTAACACAATCGGCATGGTTCCGACCTCACAATAAATCCGAAGACGTAGATGAACTCTACTTCGTTGGAGCAGGAACACACCCAGGAGCTGGTCTCCCAGGCGTATTATCTTCCAGCATCATTGCTCAAAACCTCATTGGCCCGGCTTAACTAGATATCAGTCAAAACAAATAAGCTATTATCCCTGTAAGCTTTTTTGAAGATTATCCCAATCTTGCAAGAAACGCTCAAGACCTGAATCGGTTAATGGGTGCTTAAGTAGACCAGTAATTACACTCAAGGGCATAGTCGCTACATCCGCACCTGCCTTCGCGCATTCTAGTACATGCATTGGGTGACGCACACTTGCCGCTAATACTTCGGTCGGATACCCATAGTTCAAATAAATTTGAACGATATCTTCAATCAGGGTCATCCCATTGGTACTAATATCATCCAATCTCCCAATAAATGGCGAAATATAGGTGGCTCCCGCTTTTGCTGCGATGAGTGCCTGTGTTGCAGAAAAACAAAGAGTACAGTTGGTTTTGATCCCTTCTTCACTGAACGTTTTAATGGCTTTGATTCCATCTTTTATGAGGGGAATTTTAACCACCACATTATCTGCTATTTCAGCAATAGATCTACCTTCAGCTATCATCTCTTCATAGGTAGTAGAGACTACCTCAGCTGAAACATCACCCTCTACAATGTCACAAATTTTCTTAATGTGCCCTTCAAAATCCTTTACTCCAATTTTTGCACACAAACTAGGATTAGTTGTCACTCCATCTAGCACACCTAAGTCATGTGCTTCCTGTATTTCTTCTAAATTTGCAGTATCAATAAAAAATTTCATTGGATTGGGTTTGGTTTAGAGTAATGGGATTTATAATGAATGGATAAAGGCTAAGCCATGATCTCAATGTTTAATACATCGTTACCTATGCAGTGTTGAAAATGGACTTATTTTAAAATAGGCAATCATTCTACCCAAATCTATCCAATTCCTGATTTTACGTTGCTTTTTTTTACAAGTTAAATGCATAGAGTGATGAACGTAATTCCGAACTTATTACGTTATAAACATTTAAACAACTATGCTTGCCAAAAGCTGGTTGCGACCCTACAGACAAAATATCTTTATTGTGAAAAAAACACTGTTTCTCATTCTTATTCCATCACTACTTATTCTTAATTGCGGAGGTGATGACGAAGCTTCTAGCGGAAGGCCTGATTTTAGTCGTTTTGGTGGCTTCTCAGCAAATCGAAGCACAAGCGTTGAAACTATAACAGTTGAACGTAGCACTATTGCCGATCAAGTACGCTCATATGGCACCGTAAAAGCACAAGATTTAGTTAGTGTGTCTCCACAAGTTTCAAATAGACTTACCAAAATATATGTAGATCTTGGGGACACCGTTGAAACTGGCCAATTGATGGCAAAAATCTATGACAAAACATTTCGTGATCAACTGAGTCAAGCGCAAGCGCAGTTAGCCCAAAGTCGTATTGCTTTACGAAGAGATAGTGCCCAGTTTGAACGACAAAGTCAGTTACTGCAGATGGATTTGGTTAGTGATAGTGAATACGAAATTGCTCTAGCAACCTATCGCAATGCTATGGCTCAGTTAGAATCCGCTAAAGCATCATTAACCCAAGCGCAGGAAAATTTCAACTTCACTGAGGTTCGCGCACCGGTAAGCGGTGTGGTGGTTAGTCGTAGCTTAGAAGAAGGTGATTTAGCACCATCTGGACAAACGCTGTTTGAATTGGCAAGTGACAGTGGTTTTGAAACTCGTATTTTCTTACCTGTACAAGACTGGCGTTCTGTCCGTATAGGGCAAAGTGTGCAACTAAGAGTTTCAAATGAGGCTAGCGTATCAGCAACGGGAATAGTTTCTAGAAAAAGTCCTCAGCTTGATCCAACCACAGGACTTGGTGAAGTAGTTATTACCTTAACTCAAGTGGGTGGAAGTATATATTCTGGTGTATTAGCAGAAAATCTCATCAATATCCAAACCAACGATAATGCCGTTGTGATACCTAGGAGTGCGTTAGTTGAGGTGGTTGAAACCGTAGTTAATCCAGAGTCAAATACCATAGAGCTCGAGCGAAGTTATTCCGTTTTCGTTTCTAGAGGCGACAGTGTGGCTGAACGCCGGACTCTGGAGTTAGGTATTGAGCAAGGCGACCGCATAGAAGTTTTATCTGGATTACAGCCAGGTGACAACATTGTAGTCACAGGACAACAGGGACTTGAAGAAGGTGGGCGTATTTCGGTGGCTAGCGGTGCTTTATTTCAAACTACTGAGCAAAATACCATTCAACCCGAAGGAAGATCGGCTGAAAATGGGGCTACAGATCAAAGAGGCATGCAACGAACAAGTGGCGCTAATGGTAACCCTTTTGCGAATTTAACTGAAGAGCAGCGAGAACGACTGCGTACCATGAACCCTGACGAACGTAGAGCGTTCATACAACAGCTTCGTGAATCACGCAGTGACACCACTGCTAATGCCTCGAACCGCTAATTCATATGGGAGCATTATCAAAAATAGCCGTTGAACGTCCCATCACCTTGCTGATGACAACCCTCATTTTTGTAGGGTTTGGAATTTATGGTCTCCAAAATCTGCGATTGAATCTGTATCCAGACGTATCTTTTCCCACCATTACTGTGTACACCAGTTACGAAGGGGTTGCTCCAGAGGATATAGAGACCTTGGTCACCAGACCCATTGAAGAGTCTGTCGGTAGTATAAGTGGTATTCGCCGAATACGATCACTTTCGAGTCAGGGTGCTTCTGTTGTGAAATTAAATTTTAACTGGGGTACTGATTTATATGAGGCCGAAAATGATGTCCGGAAACAGCTTGGATTTGTAGAGCGATCAATCCCGGATGACGCGCAATCCCCCCTGGTCTTTTCGTACGACCCTAACCAAGAACCCATCGTGGTTCTCACACTCACGAGTAACGCCCGAAGTCCTCGCGATCTTCGGACCTATGCAAATCAAATCTTAGAACAGCGTATTGAACGGGTAAATGGCATTGCCTCAGTTGAAACCTCAGGTGGTCTAGAACGACAAATTAACGTGACCATCGATAATAAAAAACTGCGCTTATATGATATCACCATTGCTGAAATAGCAGCTAAACTTGCTCAGGAAAATATTCAGGTCCCAGCAGGGCAACTCTCGGAGGGTAATACTATATACAGTCTGCGAACCATCGGTGAATTCAAAAATATTGACCAAATTCGGAACACTATTATAACTGTTCGAGAAGGGCAAGCACTCTTACTCAAAGATATTGCTGTGGTCGATGATGGTATTGCTCAACCCATAGGGAACGTACATATTGACGGTGAGGACGGTGTAATCCTAAATGTATATCGCCAAAGTGATGCGAATGTTGTCTCAGCAGCAACAGCAGTAATCGAAAGCTTAGAAAATATCAAAAGAAGCCTCCCTCAAGATGTACAAATTAAAGTGCTTACTAATAAAGCGGAATTCATTCAGCAAAGTATTCAAAACCTTCTTTTAACGGGTATACAGGCTGTAATTCTAGTAGTCTTAATCCTGTTGGCCTTTCTTCGTAGTGGCCGCTCCGCGCTTATTATTGCCATCTCCATACCCGTATCCATTATTACCACCTTTATGGTGATGGATTTTGCGGACTTGAGTCTTAATATCATATCCTTATCCGGTCTCACTCTAGCGGTAGGTATGGTGGTAGATGATGCCGTGGTTGTGCTTGAAAATATTTTTCGCTTCAGAGAAGATGGCGTAGACCGTAAAACGGCATCGATCATGGGTGCTCGAGAGGTAGCGGTCCCCGTGGTAGTTTCCACCTTAACGACCTTGGTTGTGTTTTTGCCTATTCTTTTCGTTCCTGGGATTGCAGGCTTCTTATTCAGGGATTTAGCCCTTACCATATCTTTCTCCTTATCGGTGTCTTCATTAGTTGCATTGACACTTATTCCTATGATGACCTCACTCTTTTTCAAAGAGGAGAAAACTAATTTTGAAGCCACTAATAAATTAGCCGTCATTTTATCAAATCTTCTTGAAAAACTAGAAAATCAATATCGATTTTTATTGAATGGTCTAATACAACGTAGTGGTATAGTCGTTTTTGCGGCTTTGTTTCTATTCGGGGCTACCTTACCCATTTTTTACCAGCTTGGCGGAGAATTCTTTCCTAGAGTCGATGAAAACGCCTTTACTTTGGAAGTTCAAAGAGAACCTGGCGTAAACCTGTTCGAATTGGAACGATCCATTCGTCAGGTCGAGTCGATCATCCAGCAAGAAGTGCCAGAGGCTAGGTTAGTGGTTGCAGACTATGGAGATAAAGAAGGAGTAGAAGGTGCAGATAACCCCGGTGGCTACAGAGGCACCATACGGGTTGAATTGGTTGGTCAAAAAGAGCGCAAAAGAGGACAGTTTGAAATTACCCAATCGCTACTCGGTTCACTGGAACAAGTTCCTGGAGTTCAGATTAAAGAACTTATTATTGACCCTTTAAGCCCCGATGGCGAGAACGGGCTCATGGTACAAATATTTGGCTATGATCCCGAACTCAAAAAAGAACTAACCGAAGGTGTGAAAGAACGCTTATCTAGTATTGAAGGGGTAGTGAATTTATTTTCCAGCTCTGATCAAGGAAGACCTGAACTCAGGCTTATAATGGATCGAGAACGGATTTCTCGTGTAGGAATGAACACCAATCAAGTCGCTTCTGCTGTAAGTGATGCAGTAAAAGGAAATGTTGCTACTAGCTTTGTCGATCAAGGCGTTGAATTTGAGGTATTGGTTGAACTTGATCCAAAGGATAAATCGGAGACGCTAGATCTATCCAATATTCAAATTCAAACACCGGCAGCTGGTTGGATGCCTCTGAAGAATTTAGCCCGCCTAGAACGTTATACAGGACCGACTAATGTTATGCGAATTAATCAGGAAAGGGTGACTGAAATTACGGCAGAACTAGCCGGAACCGATTTAAAAGCGGCTTCCGATCAAGCCAGACTATTACTTGATCAGGTTGATTGGCCCGACGGTTATCGCTACGAGTTAGCTGGTACAGCAGAGGAGCAAGCGGAATCATTTGGTTTCTTACTCTTAGCTTTTGCAATCGCAGGCATACTAACCTATATGGTAATGGCCTCTCAATTCGAAAGTTTACTTGAGCCCTTTATCATCATTTTTACTATACCCTTGGCACTTACAGGTGTATTAATCATGCTATGGGCTACCGGCACTTCTATCAGTGTAACATCTATGGTTGGCCTTATCCTTCTGACTGGTATTGTGGTCAATAATGGTATTGTTATGATCGACTATATTAAGATATTACAAGCTCGTGGTATGGAGCGTAGTCAAGCCATAGTCACTGGGGCGGTTCGCCGTTTACGTCCAATTCTCATGACCGCATTCACAACTATTCTATCCATGGTCCCATTGGCATTAGAAATTGGTTCTGGTTCTGAAACCTGGAGTCCAATGGCTAGAACCGTTATTGGTGGTTTGACTATGTCAACCCTACTAATGTTATTTGTTGTACCATGTCTGTATCAAATTATCAACAGTGGAGTAGAACGCTTAGGCTTTGATGCTGTACATAAACTGGATCCGTTGGCCGACCAGGAACAGCGTGAATCAGCGACAGCAACGGTCACAGTAACCCGAGAAGGATAGTAATATGAAACAATTCAGTGTAGCTGGTTCGATTTTACGACGCCCTATCACCGTGATCATGATTACGATCATCATGACAGCATTTGGGATTTTCTCACTTCAAAATCTTAGGGTTACCTTATTTCCTTCGATAAATATCCCTGTGTTGGCCATTTCTACAGGATATCAAAATGTTTCTCCAGAAGATATAAACCGAATTTTGGTAAACCCCATTGAAGGAGCTGTTTCAGCTATCGAGGGAATTGAAAGTCTAGAGGCACGTGTGAGTAGAGGTAGTGCATTTATCATTATGCGGCTTAAGGATGGTACCGATATTAGAAAAACCGAACTTAAAGTGCGTGAAGCCTTGGACAATGTTCGAAACGAACTTCCTAACCAAGCTAGAGAGCCGGTCATATTCCAATTCGATCCAGAGAACCGACCCATCATGAAGCTTAGTATAGATGCAAGCAATCGAGGTTTAGATGAACTTCGTAATTTAGGCGTAGAAATTGTAGAGCCCCGATTAGAACGTATAGATGGACTTGCATCTGCGGAAACTCAGGGGGGATTAGAACGACGTATTTATGTGGATGTATCTCCCATGTCACTGGCGCAATATAACCTTGCACCGGCCAATGTTGAAAATGCACTTCGTTCAAATAACGCGCAATTACCTATTGGGAATGTGATTTCTGATCGTATAAGCTACTCAGTTAGGGTTCAGTCCACTTACTCCAGCGTGGATGAAATAGCCAACACGATTGTACAGATTTCCGAAAACGGAGTACCTATTCGGGTAAGGGACGTGGCTGAGGTATCAGATGGATTCACCGATGTGACCTCATTGGTCACCGTAAATGGTCGAAACAGTGTATCCGTAGATATTCAAAAAAGCTCAGATGCCAATACCTTAGATGTAGTAAATGCCGTAAAAGAAAGTTTAGATGAGTTAAATGAAATCATGCCACCAGGAGTTAACATCCAGGTGCTTTCGGACGAAGGGCGTAACATTGAAGACTCCATCAACAATCTATCCCAGTCCGCAACCAGTGCCTTAATTGTGGTTATTGCGGTCATCCTTATTTTTATGGGCGGATGGAGAATTTCGTTAGTAGTTGCTACCTCCATACCTGTATCTATTGCGGCGAGCTTTGCAGCCATGTATTTTGCTGATCTCACCCTCAATATTCTAACGATCTCTGCCTTAGCTTTGGCCATTGGGCTTTTGGTGGACAACTCTATTGTGGTCACCGAAAGTATTGCTCGAAAATTGGAAGAAGGCATGAGTAAATACGATGCTGCCTTAAAAGGTACTAATGAGGTCATCGGGGCTTTACTAGGGTCTACACTCACGACCTTAGGGGTGTTTATTCCCATCATCATGCTTAGTGGCGTTCAAGGAAGTTTTTTCCGAGAATTCGCTTTTACTATTTGTTTTGCTATCGGATTCTCCTTCCTATCATCCATCATATTGGTTCCCGTGATTTCACTTTTGGCCTTAGATTCGAAACAGTTTAGTCGAAACAATTGGGCCTTCCGAGGAATATCCCATCTCGAGCAACGATACACTGGCATACTTAGGTGGATATTACACCATAAATGGATTGCCGTGGTCTCCATGATCACAATAATTAGTGCCACGGGTTATTTATATAGCTCTATCAATAAGGAAGGATTTCCTGAAACCGACTCTGGAGAAATAGACATCGACATAACACTTCCAGAAGGATCTAAATTGGTTCGAACAATGGAAGTACTTGAAGCATTTAATGCTAAACTGGCTGATATGCCCGAGGTAGAAACCCGCATTGCCTCAATCGGCCGTTCTCGTTGGACTGAGCAAACTAATCGTGGAGAAATAAGCGTAGTACTCGTACCTGAAAGCCAGAGAGAAATAAGTACAAACGACTTTTCTCTGCGCCTGCGGCAAGAATTAGTCGCTGCGGGGACTACCGTGAGAGTGAGAGTCGAAGGAGGTGGACTAAGTTTTGGACGTGGATTTAGTTTTGGAGGTGGCGCTATACGATTGAGTCTAATTGGTCCGGAAATTGATGAGTTAGTCGCTATTTCCGGGGAAATAGAAAAGAATCTCTTAGCGGATCCAGCTATTATATCCGTAGATAACGGACGTACGGATCCCACACCTGAGCTTCATTTTTATGTAGATCGCGAACGAGTTGGCCGATTAGGAACCAACTTGAATACGATTGCCTCTAATTTGCGCACACAAACATTGGGTAACCAAGCTGGATTTTATATAGACGAAGGACGTGAAATACCCATCGAAGTTCGATCAAGACGAGAAGCCCTTAAGAATAGAGATGACCTATTTGATGTTGAAGTATTTCAAGTGGGTGAACAACGTGTACCAATAGTGGCTGTTGGTGAATTTATTCCCACGGAAGGAGTTGATTCATTTCAGCGACGAGATCGAGAAACTGTGTTAGATGTCAATATTCAGGTAGATGGAGATGCCAATGAATATCGTGAAAAGATTATCTCTTTTATACAATCAGAAATCGTATTACCTGAAGGCTACCGTTACGAGTTTACGGGGGGAACTGCTGAGTCAGCGGAAGGTTTTCAACAATTCTTCTTTGCCTTAATCGCTGCTGTACTATTAATGTACATGATCATGGCGTCTTTATTTGAGAATTTCCGAGATCCCTTCGTTATCTGGCTTTGTATATTCATGGCAGCGTTTGGCGCCTTAGCTTTTTTGGTGCTTTTGGGAGATCCGTTATCGACTACTGCTCAAATTGGAATGTTCATGTTAGTAGGTATTATCGTGAACAATGGTATAGTATTGGTTGATTATATCCACTTAAACACAAAAGGAATCCCTTTTGACCCAACAAGGGGCTCAGAATATATGACACAAGTTATTGAGGCATGTAGACGTCGTATGCGCCCTATACTGTTGACCGCTATCACTACCATTTGTTCGATGATACCTTTGTCTTTGGAATTAGGTTCCGGCGCTGAGATTTGGTCCCCATTAGCTAAAGCAGTTATTGGTGGTCTTTTATTTGGAGCCGTTCTTACCTTATTCATTACCCCAGCTCTTTCGGTTGGTTTTAATCAAAGCATCAATTGGGTTAAGCAACTTCGGAGAAAGTAAATCGTACAAGTGTGTGAGTGAATATTAGACAATAGTCGTCAGATTTTTTATACTAAAAGAAAAGGAGTAGTTATGAGTAAAACAGAAAGCTTTTTAACAGGATTGATAACAGGAGCCCTAGCAGGATCTATTATAGCATTATTATACGCACCAGATACGGGTACAAATACGCGAAAAAAATTAAGCTATCAAGTGAGTCATTACAGAGATGAGCTGGTCGATTTAATTGGTGAGTTGCAGAAAGAAAAAGACAAGCTCATGTCAGAAGCAAAAGAAAAGGGTGAAAAGGTGGTCTCAGAAGCTAAGAAAAAAGCTGATGATCTCATTAAAGAAGCCGAGCACCTACTTCAAACGATTGACCAAACTCCAAAAGCGTAGTAGTATTTACGCATCCGCTACTAGTAAGCTTGTTAACGACATACCCTTTAATAGTTGTTTCAGCTAGTCTTTAACATTTTCAGCATAAAAAAAGCCCCTTCTGATTACTCAAAAGGGGCTTTAATTTTTTAAAGATTATCGGTCAGAATAATTGGCTACTATTCTTCAGCCATAGCTTCTGTATCCTCACCACCAAGGGCTTCAAATACTTTTGCCACTTCTTCCTCACCCTCTTCCATATCTTTACGAGATCCAACGATAAGTTCGTTGTACTCACGAAGACCGGTACCAGCAGGCACTTTGTGTCCAACAACCACATTTTCTTTGAGGCCACGCAGATAATCACGTTTAGCTTCAATGGATGCTTGAGTCAGTACCTTTGTAGTTTCTTGGAAAGATGCTGCTGAAAGCCAACTTTCAGTAGACAATGCAGCGCGAGTAATCCCAAGTAGAATTGGTTTAGAAATTGCTGGTTTAGCTTCTAACACTTGCAATTCGGCTTTATCCTCTTTGATGAGTTGATTATTAATCTCCCGAACCTCACGGCGATCTAATATGGTACCTTTCTTAAGCTCACTTCCACCTGGATCGCGAACAACAAATTTACCAATTAGTTCATCGTTTCTAGTATTAACCTCAAAGCGATCTACTTTATCACCTTCAAGATACATTGTATCCCCTGGATCGGTAATCTCCACCTTCTGCATCATGGTACTCACGATAACTTCGATGTGCTTATCGTTTATTTTCACCCCTTGCAATCGGTAAACTTCCTGTATTTCATTCACCAAATACGACTGAACCGCATATGGGCCTAAGATATTAAGAATATCTTGCGCAGGAATAGTCCCATCGGATAGTGATTGCCCAGCCTTCACAAAGTCATTAGATTGCACCAGAATATGCTTACTTAATGAAATTAGATATTTCTTTTCATCCGTACCATCCTTTGAACGGACGATTACTTCCTGAGAACCTCTTTTTCGGGCACCCATTTCTACAATACCATCAATTTCACTTACTGCTGCTGGCTCACTTGGTGAACGGGCTTCAAAAAGCTCAGTCACTCGTGGTAGACCGGCAGTAATATCCTTTGATTTACCTGTAGCTCGTGGAATTTTTGCCAAAATCTGTCCAGCTGCTACTTTCTCACCATCCTCTACAACAATGTGAGTATCTACAGGTAGAGTACTCTCACGTAGGCGATCACTACCACCTTTAATGACTAATGTAGGTACTAGACTACGATCTTTTGAGTCTGTAATTACCTTCTCACGGTGACCTGTTTGAGCATCCGTATCTTCGGTGAAGGTAACACCCTGGATGATGTCTTTGTAGGCAACTTGGCCATCGATTTCAGAGAAAATAAGTGCGTTATATGGATCCCATTTACAAAGTTGGGCTCCTTTAGGCACCATATCACCCTCTTCAACCATCATCTCACAACCATAGGGTACGTTGTAACTAATGAGCATTTTGCCTTCTTCATCCACAATTTTTAGCTCTCCGGCACGGCTAAGAACAACATTATGCTCCTCTTCACCATCATTGTATTCAACTACACGAATGTTTTCGAATTCAACTTTTCCATCAAACTTGGCTTTATGCTGAGATTCAGCTTCTAAACGAGATGCTGTACCCCCAACGTGGAAAGTACGTAATGTTAGCTGGGTACCTGGCTCACCAATAGACTGGGCAGCAATTACACCTACTGCTTCACCTTTTTCAACTACGGTCCCTCTAGCAAGATCACGGCCATAGCATTTTGCACAAACACCACGACCAGTCTCACAGGTTAGTACCGAACGTATTTCAACTTCCTCGATAGATGTCTCAGCAATTTTCTTAGCCACTGACTCATTAATCATTTGATTAGCTTCACATAAAAGCTCATCAGAGATTGGATCATACACATCGTGCAGAGAAAAACGACCTATAATTCGATCTTCTAAACGCTCTATAACGTCTTCATTATCTTTTAATGCTTGCATTTTGATACCACGTAATGTACCACAATCATCTTCAGTAATGATAACATCCTGAGAAACGTCCACTAATCTACGCGTTAAATAACCCGCATCTGCTGTCTTAAGGGCAGTATCGGCAAGTCCTTTACGCGCACCGTGAGTCGAAATAAAGTATTCAAGTACCGTCAAGCCTTCTTTAAAGGATGAGAGAATTGGGTTTTCAATAACTTCATTTCCCTGTTGCATTGAGCTTTTCTGAGGCTTTGCCATTAGACCACGCATTCCGCCTAACTGACGAATTTGTTCTTTCGAACCACGGGCTCCAGAATCGGCCATCATAAATACGGGATTAAATCCTTCTCTATCGTCTGCAAGGGCTTGGAATAAGGTTTCAGAAACTCGGTTAGTGGTACTAGTCCACTTATCGATTACCTGATTGTAGCGCTCATTATCGGTGATGAAACCCATCTCATAACGGCCTTGAATATCCGTTACTTCGTCTTTTGCACCATTTATCAAATTGGCCTTCGCATCAGGAATAATAATATCCTCTAAGCTAAAAGAGAGACCACCTAGGGTCGCGTTTTCATATCCAATTCGCTTCATATCATCTAAGAAAGCAGATGCCTTTGCAGTACCGACGCGAGCATGAATCTCGCCAATGAGTACACGTAATTCTTTTTTTCCAAGGGTCTTGTTGATGAATCCCATTTCCTGTGGAACAATCTCATTAAACAGTACCCGACCAGTGGAGGTTTTCACTACCTCTGTTACTTCTTCACCTTGTTCATTAAGATATTTTACACGAACATTAATCTTTGAGTGTACTTTTATCTGACCTTGATCATAAGCAATAATAACTTCTTTTGGTGATGAGAAGGTTTTCCCTTCACCTTGCTGCCCACTTCTAGGTTTTGTTAGGTAGTAAAGTCCTAGGATCATATCCTGAGATGGTACCGCAATCGGTCCACCACTCGCTGGACTTAAAATGTTATGAGATCCTAGCATCAACACAGACGCTTCTAATACAGCATCGTGACTCAACGGTAAGTGAACCGCCATCTGATCCCCATCGAAGTCAGCATTAAATGCCGTACAGGCCAATGGGTGAAGTCGTATAGCCTTTTCTTCAATTAGTACGGGCTGAAAAGCTTGTATTCCCAATCTGTGAAGAGTTGGAGCCCGGTTTAGCATAACGGGATGTCCATCAATCACATTCTCAAGTACTTCCCATACAACCGCATCGCGGCGATCTACTACTTTCTTAGCACTTTTAACTGTTTTGACAAAACCACGCTCTATAAGTCTTCGAATGATGAATGGTTTGTATAGTTCAACCGCCATTTCTTTTGGAAGACCGCATTCATGCATTTTTAATTCAGGACCCACAACGATTACCGATCGACCAGAATAATCTACTCGTTTCCCCAAAAGGTTCTGACGGAAACGACCACTCTTCCCTTTGAGCATATCGCTAAGAGACTTAAGTGGACGATTGTTGTTACGAACCGCATTTGATTTTCTAGAGTTGTCATAGAGTGAGTCAACTGCTTCTTGAAGCATACGCTTCTCGTTACGCAGAATAACGTCTGGTGCTTTAATATCCATCAATCGCTTAAGACGATTGTTTCGGATAATAACGCGACGATATAAATCATTTAAATCAGAGGTTGCAAATCGCCCCCCTTCAAGTGGCACTAATGGTCGTAATTCTGGAGGAATTACCGGAATAACTCGCTGCACCATCCATTCTGGACGGTTCTCAGTGTGTTTGGCTGCTGCTCTGAACGACTCTATAACCTGAAGTTGCTTTAGTTTTTTCTTCTTACGCATCTGAGAGGTTTCTTCTTTTACCTCTTCACGTAAGTTGAAGGCCATCTCATCCAAATCTAAGTCTGCGAGCATAGCTTCTAGGGCGTCTGCACCCTCTTTAACAACAAAACGTTCTTCGTCATCCTCATCCAAATCAAAATGCTCTTCTGGCAGTTGATCTAGGATGTCATATTTCTCTTCCTCGGTTATAAAATCACCTTTATTGTACCCTAAGTCCTTCGCCATTCCAGGATTAATGATAACGAAAGTCTCGTAGTATACAATCTTGTCTAGATTCTTAGAAGAAAGTCCTAATAAATAGGCAATTTTGTTTGGTAGGGATTTGAAATACCAAATATGTACAGTAGGAACAGTTAGGGTAATGTGTCCCATACGCTCTCTACGGACAGCTTTTCTGGTAACTTCAACACCACAACGATCACAGATTATACCTTTGTAACGAATTCTCTTGTACTTCCCGCAATGGCATTCATAATCCTTGACAGGACCAAAGATTTTTTCACAAAACAGTCCATCCATTTCTGGCTTGAAGGTTCTGTAGTTAATGGTCTCAGGCGTTAGGATTTCCCCATGTGAACGTGACAGAATGGCTTCAGCAGAAGCTAGGGAAACACCTATGCTATTGAAATCGTTGGTTACTGCTAATGTCTTTGTAATTGGCAAAATATTCTCCGTTTAATAATTAACAGTGTTTAATCTAAATGTATTTCAAGGCCTAGCCCCATGAGCTCACGGAGTAATACCTTAAAGGATTCTGGAACATCACCATCAGGTAAATTTTCACCTTTTACAATGGCTTCGTACACTTTTGAACGACCTTTAACGTCGTCGCTCTTAACTGTAAGCATCTCTTTAAGGATACTTGAAGCACCGTAAGCGTAGAGTGCCCACACTTCCATTTCACCAAGTCGCTGACCCCCAAATTGTGCTTTACCACCTAATGGCTGTTGCGTAATGAGTGAGTACGGACCGATGGAACGTGAATGCATCTTATCTTGAACCAAATGATTCAATTTAATCATATAGATGTATCCTACGGTAGTTTGCTGTGAGAAAGCTTCTCCACTTCGACCATCAAATAAGGTCACACGACCATCCTCTGGTAAACCCGCTTCGTTTAATTTCAGTTTCACATCATCCATTGTTGCACCATCGAAAACTGGGGATGCAAAGGTAGTACCTAGTTTTTTTGCAGCCCACCCAAGTATGGTTTCATAAATCTGACCCAAGTTCATACGCGATGGTACCCCAAGTGGATTCAAACAAATGTCTACTGGTGTTCCATCTGCCATGAATGGCATATCCTCTACAGGTACAATTTTAGCAACAACCCCTTTGTTACCGTGACGACCCGCCATTTTATCACCCACCTGTAACTTGCGCTTTTTAGCAATGTATACTTTGGCTTTCTGGATTATTCCTGGTGGCAGTTCATCTCCTACTTGTATCGCAAAGGTACGTCTTTTCGCTTCGCTATCAATTTCTCTTCGAAGTTCACGATAGTTATGGAAAAGTAATTTTACATGCTTAACCAACTCTTTATCAGTAGCCCAATCAATATTTTCATTGATGTTTACTGGGTCAATCTCTTCGAAAACTGATTTTTTGTATTTCTCACCTTTGGGAATTAATTCAACTCTAGAGTAGTCATATACCCCTGGAGATGTTTTATCTCTAAGTAACGAATACATCTTATCAGCCCACTGCTGATTCAATTCCGATAACTTATCAGCGTGACGCTCATTTTCAACTTCAACACGTTTTTTCTCTTCTTTTCGAGAAATAAGCTCATCGCGTTTACGGCTAAACAGACGCGTATCAATAACCGTCCCTGATACACCAGGAGGTGTTTTTAGGGAAGCATCTTTTACATCACCCGCTTTGTCACCAAATATAGCACGCAAAAGTTTTTCTTCAGGTGTTGGATCAGTTTCGCCCTTAGGAGTAATTTTACCCACTAGTATATCACCAGGAGCTATTTTAGCGCCTATACGAATCATACCTTTTTCATCTAAGTTGCGTGTAGCTTCTTCAGATACGTTAGGTATTTCACGGGTTAATTCTTCTTCACCTCGTTTGGTATCTCTAACCTGTTGCTCAAACTCAGTGATATGTATTGAGGTATAAATGTCCTCTTGAACAATACGCTCACTAATTACAATTGCATCCTCAAAGTTGTAACCACGCCATGGCATAAAAGCAACTAAAAGATTTCTACCCAGCGCCAGTTCACCACCATCCGTAGAACAACCATCAACAATAGCTTGATTTTTCTTGACACGGTCACCAATCTTAACGATTGGGCGCTGATTCGTCGCAGTGTCCTGGTTGGTACGAGTGAATTTCTCTAAATCGTAACTCTTGATACCGTTATCAAAATAACAGTTCTGCTCTAGTTCACTGCGATCATACTTCACACGAACTTCAGTTGCACTTACATATACTACTTCACCATCGGCTTCGGCAGTTATAATTGCTCTAGAGTCACGGGCAGCACGATGTTCTAGACCAGTACCTACCACGGGCGCCTCAGGTCGTAGTAATGGAACAGCTTGACGCTGCATGTTCGAACCCATTAGGGCACGGTTGGCATCGTCATGTTCGATAAATGGAATTAGTGCAGCTGCAAGTGATGTAATTTGGTTAGTCGCAACGTCCATGTATTCGATTTCATCGATACGAGCTTGTGTATAGTTACCTTCTCGCATGCGAGAAAACACGGTTTCATTAACAAAACTGCTGCTCTCATCTAGCTCAGCATTTGCCTGTGCAATAACAGTTTCATCTTCTTGCTCAGCAGCTAAGTATTCTACTTCTTTACTAACTTTTCCGTCTTTTACTTTTCTGTACGGTGTTTCGATGAACCCAAAGTCATTTACTTTAGCATGAACACAAAGCGACGAAATAAGACCAATATTAGGTCCTTCCGGTGTTTCAATTGGGCAAAGACGGCCGTAGTGAGTATAATGAACGTCACGAACCTCAAAACCGGCACGCTCACGGGTCAAACCACCAGGACCAAGAGCTGACATTCTTCTTTTGTGAGTTAGCTCAGCTAATGGATTGGTTTGATCCATGAACTGAGATAGCTGATTCGTTCCAAAAAACGTGTTAATCACACTCGATATAGTACGAGCATTCACAAGGTCTTGAGGCGTTAGCTGCTCTGCGTCTCTTGAGTTCATACGTTCTTTAATTGTTCTAGCCATACGAGCTAGACCAATGGCAAACTGTTGACCAAGCTGTTCACCCACAGTTCGGATACGTCGGTTACTTAAGTGATCAATATCATCGACCTGAGATTTTAAATCCTTTAGTCGAATAACCTCTTTAATGATGGCAACAATATCTTCTTTAGTTAAATATTGTACATCTGTTCGATCTTGATGAAGACGTTTGTTAAGTCGATATCGACCTACCTCTCCCAAATCGTACTTTTTATCGCTAAAGAACAGACGTTCAAGAATGGCTCGTGAGGTTTCCGGATCTGGCATTTCGCCTGAACGTATCTGCTGATATACTTCTCCGAGTGCCGTATGCTCATCATGAGTAGGATCTTTTCTAAGCGTATTCATCATCACAGATCGCTCAGATTCTTCACTCGAGATTTTTTGGACTAACACAGATTTTAGACCTGACTCCTTTATAAGTCCGTAATCGTCTTCAGTAAGTTCATGATCCCGCTCTAGCAAGTTAACACGCTTAGTGGCTTCAGTTACCTCACCAGTCTCGTCGTCTACCACTTCTTCAGTTACTTCAGTGGTAATACTTTCGCCCAAGCGCTTCCCAACAAGATTTTTGTTGTAATCTGCTTTTGATCCAAATTTTAACGATTCGGAAAGCTCAAACAAGCTAAGTAGTTCTTCATCGGTAGAATAACCAAGTGCCCTCATTAAGGTAGTGGCCGGTATCTTTTTCTTTCTATCGATATATGCCCACAGTACGTCACGAATATCCGTGGTAAATTCAATCCAAGAACCTTTAAATGGAATAACTCGAGCAGAATATAATTGAGTTCCATTTGGGTGAATGGATTGTCCAAAGAACACCCCTGGTGAACGATGCAATTGACTTACAATAACTCGTTCTGCCCCATTTATTATGAATGTACCACGATGAGTCATCCATGGTAGATCACCGAGAAACACCTCCTGCTCAATCGTTTCGGAGGCTTCATCGGAATCGTCAACAGAGGATAGTCGTAACTTCGCTTTAAGCGGAACGGAATAGGTTAAACCTCTCTCCTGACATTCTTTAATAGTATACCTAGGTACGTCAACGTTGTAATACAAAAACTCAAGTATATGAGTTTCACGAGTGTCTTGTATTGGGAAATTTTCGTTGAATATTCGTTGAAGACCTTGATTTTCTCGTTCATTAGGTGCAATATCTAATTGAACGAACTTCTCGAACGATTCTAATTGAATGTCTAGAAAATCGGGATAATCTAGCACATGTTTTGTGCGTCCGAACGATTCTCTGTTTGTATTGGGGATAGTTTGCATCTTCTTACTCAAAAGGAACCTCTCCTTAAAGATTGAAGGGTGATAGTCGAATTTAGCCGTTATAATTTGGCCGTGTAATATAGACGCCAATAGCCAATACCGTTTTCACGATATTGGCTACCAACGAATTGTAATTTGAAATTACTTGAGCTCTACAGTAGCTCCAGCCTCTTCTAATTTGGCTTTGATTTCTTCTGCTTCCTCTTTTGAAACGCCTTCTTTAACGTTTCCAGGAGCACCATCAACTAAGTCTTTGGCTTCTTTCAGACCTAGACCAGTAATTCCACGTACTTCTTTAATTACAGCAATTTTCTTTGCACCAGCGCTCTCAAGCACTACAGTAAATTCAGATTGCTCTTCTGCAGCACCGGCGTCACCACCAGCAGCAGGTCCAGCAACCGCTACAGCCGCAGCTGCAGGTTTAATACCGTACTCTTCTTCAAGTACTGTAGCAAGTTCATTTGCTTCTTTAATTGTTAGGTTGACTAGCTGTTCAGCTAATTCTTTAACGTCAGCCATTTTTTTCTCCAGTTGTTTTTAGTAAAAATCGTTTGTTGATTGATAAGGGTTAGTTTTCGCCTTTTTCAGCGATGGTTTTTACAGCTCCTACAAGGTTAGATCCCTGGGCTTGTAATCCACCAACCACATTGGTAATTGGTGCCATTAATAGACCGAGTATATCTCCAATGATCTCGTCTTTTGACTTCATTGCAGCGAGTGCCTCAAGTTGATCGGGACCATAAAAGTCTCCATCTATGAGGGCTGCTTTGAACTCAGGCTTATCATTGTTTTCCTTGATAAAATCTTTAAGAACCTTTGCAGGTGCGGATAATTCTTCTTCTACAAAAGCAAATGCGTTTTGATCCGTAAGTATGGGTAACATTTTTTCGTACCCTCCTACTTCTTGCATTGCCATTTTCATAAGTTTATTCTTATAAACTTTGTAGTGAACGTTTCCCTTACGGAATGCACCACGTAGCTTATTAGCTTGAGCAACAGACATACCCTGATACTTGGTCACATAAAGTGCCCCAGAATTTTGCAGGGTCTCTGAAATTTCATCTAATATGGCTCGTTTTTCAGCAGTAGGCATAATTTATTTCCTCCTTAATTAAGAGATGTAACTGCGGTTCTACTTATGGGTATGCTAGGTCCCATGGTACTGCTCATAAACACGCTTTTAACATAAATACCTTTGGATGAAGATGGCTTTAATCGCATGACCGTTGATAAAAATGCTTCCGCATTTTCTTTGATCTGGTCTGCATTAAAACTCACTTTACCAATGGTGGTATGGAGTATTCCAGCTTTGTCTACACGAAAATCGATTTGTCCAGCCTTCACTGTTTGTACAGCTTTGGCTACTTCCATCGTGACGGTACCACTTTTAGGATTAGGCATTAAGCCTCTAGGACCTAGGAATCGACCCAGTTTACCGAGTTTGCCCATTACATCAGGGGTTGCAATGATCACGTCGATCTCTGCCCACCCTTCTTCAATTTTTGCGATGTAATCATCTAATCCAACATGATCAGCACCCGCTTCACGAGCCTCATCTTGCTTTGATTCATTTACTAATGCAAGAACACGAATGTCCTTACCTGTTCCATGAGGTAGACTTACAGTTCCACGTACCATTTGGTCTGCATGTCGAGGATCAACTCCTAAACGGATATCGATATCAACGGATGCATCAAACGTAGTGGTAGTAGTTTTTTTCACAAGATCACAAGCTTCTTCCAGAGTGTATTCACCCTCTGAATTAACCAGTGCTGCTACTTGTTGGTATTTTTTTGATCTTTTTGCCATGATTACAACTCCTTTACTTGTCGCGATTAACTCTAAGACCCATACTACGGGCTGTTCCTGCAATCATTTCTGCGGCGGCTTCAAGATCGAAGGCATTTAAGTCTTCCATTTTTTCCTCCGCTATTTGTTTGCATTGGGACCATGTGACCGTTCCTACTTTATTTCGGTTCGGTTCACCAGAACCAGACTTTAGTTTGGCAGCTTGTTTAAGAAGTACAGGTGCTGGCGGAGTTTTCGTTTTAAATGTAAACGACTTATCTGCAAACACTGTGATCTCAACAGGTATTACCGTACCAGTCTTGTCCTGAGTCTTAGCATTAAAGGCTTTACAAAACTCCATAATATTAATACCAGCCTGACCAAGAGCCGGGCCCACTGGGGGTGCCGGATTAGCCTGACCACCAACAATCTGGAGTTTCAGGATTCGTTCAACTTTTTTAGCCATGGATTCTCAGGATCCTTTTCTAAGTGTTATAACTTCTGTTTTTCGCGTAATAGCTAGTGTGCATCAACTAGGTTCTTTATGTTGTGGATTCAACTTGATTGATATCCACCTCAACTGGGGTCTTTCTTCCAAAAATACTCACCAAGACACGCAGTTTTAATTTGTCGGTATTTACCTCTTGTACGGTTCCATCAAAATCTTTGAATGGCCCTGCAATAACTTTTACCAAGTCGCCTTCACGGTAAGGAATTTCTATGTTGCCCGTTTCCATACCAGCTTCTTGCACTCGTCCAATAATGCGTTGAACTTCGTGCTTTTTAAGTGGGGTAGGTACTTTTGTCTGGCCGCCTACCACCAAAAAGCCCATACATGAAGGCGCACTTTGTACCAAATTGTTTACTTCTTCATCAAAATGGGTATTGAGCAATATATATCCAGGAAAGAAATTTTTCTCTCTAGTACGTTTTTTTCCATTACGGATTTCAACTATAGTCTCCGTAGGAACAAGGACATCCTTAATCTTATGCTCTAGTTTTTGATCTTCAATTTCACGATCTAAAAACTCTTTAACTTTTTTTTCATGACTGGAAAAGCAGCGAACTACATACCAGCCGAAATCTAATTCTTTACTCATTAGTTATATATCGCCTCTAAGACCGTGCTGTATACTTGATCGATACCAAATATTAATACTGACAGTATGATAGAAAACACAACGACAATGATTGTATTGTCTATGAGTTCTGTCTGTGTTGGCCAGGATACTTTTTTGAATTCTTTAGTAACGCTGTCGAAGAAATTAGTAATCTTTTCCATAATTCATTTTTGTTAGCACGGGTGGAGAGACTCGAACTCCCGACACCTGGTTTTGGAGACCAGTGCTCTACCAGCTGAGCTACACCCGTATACACCAAGAAGCAGAATTTCTGCTCCTTGGCTACACTACATGTAGGACTACTAGTCCAATATTTTAGTTACAACGCCGGCACCAACCGTACGGCCACCTTCGCGAATCGCGAAACGCAATCCATCTTCCATAGCCACTGGTTGAATTAGCTCTACGCTCAACTTCACGTTGTCGCCTGGCATTACCATCTCCACTCCTGAAGGAAGCTCACAAGCTCCCGTCACATCCGTTGTACGGAAATAGAACTGTGGACGGTATCCCTTAAAGAATGGCGTATGACGACCACCCTCATCTTTACTTAATACGTACACCTCACACTCAAACTTCTTGTGTGGGTTAATCGAGCCTGGCTTACAAAGAACCATTCCACGCTGAATCTGCTCTTTGTCTATACCACGAAGTAGGATACCCGCATTGTCTCCCGCCTGACCTTGGTCTAACAATCGACGGAACATCTCAATACCGGTTACCACGCTCTTCATCGGATCTTCTACAATCCCTACAATTTCAATCTCGTCATTGAGCTTTAAAATACCACGCTCAATCCGGCCCGTAGCTACCGTTCCTCGACCTGTAATAGAGAACACATCCTCTACTGGCATCAAAAACGGCTTGTCTACATCACGCTCAGGCGTAGGGATGGTCGTATCTACCGCCTGAATGAGCTCAATCACTTTCTCTTCCCACTGAGCCTCACCATTCAACGCGCCTAGTGCCGAACCTTGAACCACCGGTATATTGTCTCCATCAAACTCATAACTGGATAACAACTCTCGCACTTCTAGCTCAACGAGCTCTAATAATTCTTCATCGTCTACTAAGTCAACCTTATTCATGAATACCACTACTTGAGGCACGCCAACCTGACGAGCTAGTAGAATGTGCTCACGAGTCTGAGGCATAGGACCATCGGTAGCTGCAACCACTAGAATAGCACCATCCATCTGGGCTGCTCCGGTTACCATATTCTTTACGTAATCGGCGTGACCTGGACAATCTACGTGTGCGTAGTGACGCTCGGCCGATTCGTATTCCACGTGAGCCGTCGCAATGGTAATACCACGCTCACGCTCTTCGGGTGCATTATCGATCTGATCAAAAGCTTGAGCAACGCCACCGTAGGTCTTCGCCATTACCGTGGTAATTGCCGCCGTTAACGTAGTCTTTCCGTGATCTACGTGTCCGATCGTTCCCACGTTTACGTGGGGTTTGGTTCGCTGAAAGGTCTCTTTTGCCATTTTAT
>Ga0233432_10000320_pt1 | contig 45876 bp, 34 predicted proteins | sample SI_122_August201_6_FD_179870 | JGI IMG/M metagenome (GOLD analysis project Ga0233432, IMG submission 179870) | Seawater microbial communities from Saanich Inlet, British Columbia, Canada - SI_122_August2016_10_MG | ecosystem: Environmental > Aquatic > Marine > Inlet | place: Canada: British... | reverse complement strand
ATTCTGGTTCATATAATCTAAATAAATCTATGTCTGCTGTTGATTTGGAAAGAACTAAGGCTTTTCCTGATAATATTGAGTTTGATGTTTTGCTTACATTTACAGGTAATCCTTCAGGAAGTTTAGTTAGAAGTGTAACTCCAACTGCTTCTAATCTTACGGTTAATCAGCATCACTCTTTTGTTAAACTTCCAGATGATAATTATAATAAAAGAAAATTTGATCCAAGAAGTGGAAGTAATCCTTTTATAGTTTATGATTATTCTACTCCTATAGATGAGAAACTAGAACAAAGATTTATAGTTAGACACAGGTTAAATAAAAAGTATCCTAATGATGAAATGAGTGAACCTGTAGAGCCGATAATTTACTACATCGATAATGGAACTCCAGAACCAGTTAAAACAGCATTAATTGAGGGAGGAAACTGGTGGAATCAGGCATTTGAAAGTGCAGGTTATAAAAATGCTTTTAGAATTGAAGTTTTACCTGAAGATGCTGATCCAATGGATGTTAGATATAATTTAATTCAGTGGATACATAGATCAACAAGAGGCTGGAGTTATGGTGCAAGTATAGTTGATCCTAGAACTGGTGAAATTATTAAAGGTCAAGTTAGTCTAGGAAGTCTAAGAGTTAGACAAGACTATATGATTTTAAGTGGTCTAGTTGATAATCCTAATGATATTCAAAATAAGTCTCTTATTAAAAAGACTTCTCTTGATAGAATTAGACAGTTGTCAGCACATGAAATTGGACACACTTTAGGATTTGCTCATAATTACATATCTAGTGCTAATGATAGATCATCAGTTATGGATTATCCTCATCCAAAAATAGATTTAGTAGATGGTAAAATAAGTATAGCTGATGCATATGCAGAAAATATAGGTGACTGGGATAAAGTAAGTGTAGAATATGCCTACAGCGATTTTCCAAAAACAAAAAATGAAAATAATGAGCTAGATAAAATTATTAATGAAGCTCAAAAAAATGGTTTATATTTTTTAAGTGACTCAGATTCAAGACCTGTAGGAAGTGCTAATCCATTTTCACACTTATGGGATAATGGAGAACTTCCATATAAAGAATTAAATAAACTTTTGAAAGTTCGTGATTTAGCATTAAAAAATATTGATTTAGATAACCTTATTGATGGAGAGCCTTATGACAGAATTGAAGATATTTTAGTGCCGATTTATATGTTACACAGGTACCAGATTGAAGCTGCTGCTAAAGCTATTGGAGGAGTAGATTATCTTTATTTTGTCAAAAACAATAATAATGATAAAGTCAAGTTTGTTGACAGTAAACTTCAAAGGAAATCTCTTGAATCTTTATTAAGTGTTTTAAAACCAAAGAACCTTGTTCTACCTAATAATTTATTTGATATTTTATCTCCCAGATCATTTAGAAATCCTAGAACAAGAGAAAACTTTGTGTCTAATACTGGTGTTACTTTTGACTATATAAATACTTCAAGTTCTTTAATTAATCATACTTTAACTTTTCTGTTAAACCCTGAGAGAATTAATAGAATTAATCAACAAAATATATTTGGAGATGATATTTTAACTCTTGAAAATTATTTAGCGGAAATAAGTAAATCAATTTTTGATAATAAAAAATTGAATACTTACGAGGAATCAGTTAATAAAAATACTTCCTCACTTTATTTAGATCATCTTTTTATGGCTTTTAACAACTCAAGAACAAATGATTTATCAAAGTCTATAATCCTTGCAAGTATTATGGATACAATGAATAATTTATCTACTAATCCTAATAATTACAATCGTTTTTTAATAAATAAAATTGATGGATTTTTAAGCAATCCTGATCAATATAAACCAATTGAAAAGACAAAGATTCCAGATGGTTCTCCAATTGGAAATTTTTCATGTGATTACTAGTTTTTTTACTTAAATTTGTTGTTTATCAAAATGATATAATGTCAAAAGACAATAGATCTTTCAATAACATACTGGAGCTTATTGGTGATACACCTTTAATTAAATTAAATAAGGTGACTAAAAATTTTCCTGGATCTTATTTTACAAAATATGAAGCCTTTAATCCAGGACATTCAAACAAGGATAGGATTGCCCTTCATATCTTAAATCAAGCCGAGAAGAAAGGTTTATTAAAAAATGGAAGTACAATTATTGAAACTACATCTGGTAATACTGGTTTTAGTGTCGCAATGGTTTCCCTTTTGAAAGGATATAAATGTATTCTAGCAGTTAGCTCAAAAGCTTCTAAGGATAAAATTAATATGATGAAATGTTTAGGTGCAGATATATATGTTTGTCCTTCAAATGTTCCTTCTGATGATCCTAGATCTTATTATGAAGTTGCTAAGAGGCTAAATAATGAGATTAAAGATTCAGTATATATTAATCAATATTTTAATGAATTAAATGTTGAGGCTCACTACCAAACTACTGGACCTGAAATATGGGATCAAACTAATGGAAGAATTACTCATTTAATTGCCTGTAGTGGAACTGGAGGGACTATATCAGGAATAGGTCGTTTTTTGAAAGAAAAAAACAGTGATATAAAAATAATTGGTGTAGATGCATATGGATCAATACTTAAGAAATACCATGAAACAGGTGAGATAGATCCTAATGAAATTTATTCATATAGAATTGAGGGCTTAGGTAAAAACATAGTTCCTTCAGCAACTGATTTCAAAATTATTGATAAGTTTGTTAAAGTGAAGGATTCAGATAGTGCTCATATGGCTAGAGAAATTACTTTAAATGAAGGATTATTTGTTGGTTATACCTCAGGAGCAGCCTTTCAAGCTACACATATTCTTAATGAAGAAAATGAATTTAATGATGATAGTTTTGTTGTGATTGTATTTCCAGATCATGGCTCAAGATATCTTAGTAAAATTTATTCGGATGAATGGATGAATAATCAAGGATTCTATGATAGTACTTTCTATCAACCTAAAAAAAACTCTATTAATTACATTTAAAAAATATGCAAGATTTATTTGAGAAAATATATAAAAATAAGGGTCCTTTAGGAAAGTGGGCTTCAATAGCTGAAGGTTATTTTGCTTTCCCAAAACTAGAAGGACCAATATCTAACAGAATGAAATTTAATGGTAAAGAGGTTATTACATGGAGTGTAAATGATTACTTAGGTCTTGCTAATCATCCTGAGGTTAGAAAAGCAGATGCAAAGGCTGCTAAGGATCATGGAAGTGCATATCCTATGGGAGCTCGTTTAATGTCAGGTCATACTGATTTACACGAGAAACTAGAAGCTCAATTAGCTGCTTTCACCTCAAAGGAGTCAGCTTATCTTTTAAATTTTGGTTATCAAGGCATTCTATCAACAATAGATTCTCTTGTTTCAAAGAATGATATTATTGTTTATGATATTGATGCTCATGCATGTATTATAGACGGTGTAAGACTTCATATGGGTAAAAGATTTACATACCAACATAATGATATGAAAAGTCTTGAAAAAAATCTTGAAAGGGCAACTAAGATGGCTGAACAAACTGGAGGTGGTATTTTGGTCATATCAGAGGGTGTTTTTGGTATGAGAGGAGAACAGGGTAAACTTAAAGAAATTGTTCAATTGAAGAATAAATTTAAATTTAGATTACTAGTAGATGATGCTCATGGTTTTGGTACTCTTGGGAAGACTGGTGCAGGAACTGGTGAAGAACAAGGAGTTCAGGATCAGATTGATGTTTATTTTGCAACTTTTGCTAAATCAATGGCTTCTACTGGTGCTTTTATTTCTGGTGATAATGAAATAATTGGTTATCTAAGATATAATATGCGTTCACAGGTATTTGCTAAATCCCTTCAAATTCAACTTGTTATTGGTGCTCTTAAAAGATTAGAGTTACTAAAAACTAAACCTGAGTTAAAAAATAAACTATGGGAAAATGTCAATAAACTTCAATCTGGATTAAAAGAAAGAGGTTTTGATATTGGCTCAACTCAAAGTTGTGTAACACCAGTATATCTAGAAGGAAGTATACCGGAGGCGTTTGCTCTAGTTAGAGATCTACGTGAAAATTATCAAATTTTTTGTTCAATAGTAGTATATCCAGTAGTTCCAAAAGGAATTATTCTACTTAGACTTATTCCAACCTCTTCTCATAACGAAAATGATATTAATGAGACACTTGATGCTTTTGCTTCTATTAGAGAAAAGTTAAAAGAAGGTGTTTACAAAAAATCACCTGAAGGAATTAAAGAATCAGCTAATTAGTCATTATCATTTAACATCACAGGCATTACTAACATTGTAATTGACTCCTTAGATTCCCCACTTTCAATTAATGGTCTAATTATCCCAGCTCTATTAGGATGAGACATTGAAAGAGTAATCATATCTGAATCTAAATTATTTAACATTTCAATCAAAAATTTTGAGTTAAAACCTATTTGGATATCATCTCCAGAATATTGACATTCTAAGTTTTCATCAGCTTTATTACTAAAATCAAAATCTTCTGCACTTATATTTAGTAATGATCCTGCAAGTTTAAGTCTAATCTGATTAGTAGTTTTATTAGAAAATATACTTACTCTTCTTGCAGAATTAAGGAATAGTTGCCTATCAATTGTTAAAACATTTGGGTTATCTTTTGGAATAACAGCTTCATAATTGGGGAATTTACCGTCGATTAACCTACAAGTAATTGATGATTTATCAAAAATAAATTTAGCATTTGAATCATTGTGTTGAATTGTTAAATCAGAACTTTCAGTTTGTAGGATACCTTTTAAAATTTGAAGAGGTTTTTTTGGCATAATAAATTCTGAAACTTCATTAGCAGTGTACTCTGTAGTCTCAAACTTAACAAGCTTATGAGCATCAGTAGCAACAAACTTAAGAGACTCACTGTTAAATTGAAAAAAAACTCCACTCATCACAGGCCTAAGATCATCTGTTCCAGATGCAAAAATTGTTGAATTTATAGCATTTCCTAGATCAGATCCATTTATTACGGTTTCGTGTGCATCAAGAATCTCAACTTGCTTTGGAAATTCGTCTCCGTTAAGATATGCTAAAGAATATTTACCATTACTAGCACTAATTTCAATAGTATTATTATCAGTTTTAATAAACGTTAAAGGTTGCTCTGAAAACGTTTTAAGAATATCTGTAAGCAGCTTAGCTGATATTGCAATTTTATCAGTTGATGTTGACTCAATCTCAATCTGAGAAGTCATAGTTGACTCAAGGTCAGAGGAGCTTAAAACGAGTATATTGTTATTTATTTCAAATAAAAAGTTGTCAAGAATTGGTAAAGTATTGGATGAATTGATAATACCACCTAAAACTTGAATTTCTTTATAAAGTAATGAAGAAGAAACAATGAATTTCATGTGTTTTTTTTCAAATATATTTAATTGAAACTATATTTCTTACTATAACTACCAAAAGTTATCTACTAGATACAAACACTAAAAATATACACTTACTGCATCTCTATAGTTTAGACCAAAAAGTGAACTGGCACTTCCAACTGTATTGGGATTACTTTTATAAATACTTAGCTGTAAATATCCAAGACTATTAAATAAAGCAATTTTTTTACCATCTTCCTCTCTATCTTTTTTATCAAGATTAAAATCAATTGCATCTGAGTAGCTATTATGAATTTTAGAGAACTTTATATTCCTAGCATTTATAGTAAAGGCTCTAGTTTTAGATACTTCTTTAAATAACTTATTGGTAATATTAGTAATAACATTACCATAATTATCTATATAGATTACACTACCAATTATTTGATTTCTTTCTGTGTTAACTACAGGTCTTAAATTTGTAATCTCTTTAATACTTTTAATCTCTGTTCCAACAACATTTAGTGGTCCTGACCTGTGAATATGTGCAGCTACTTTAACGAATAAATCATCTGCTGAAATCTCATGATTATAATTGCTATGCAAATTAATTTCAACAATTTGATCTGGTTTTTTATCTCTAAAAATTAATGAAAAAACACCATTATCAGCACCTATAAAATAACATCCATCATACATTATTGCTATATGTTTATTCTCAGGTGTTAACTCTGAATCAACACTTAATATATGTATAGTTCCTCTTGGAAAATTATTAAATGCTCCTTCAAGAATATAACCAGCCTCAGTTAAGTTAAAAGGGCTTATGTTATGGGATATATCAACAATATTTATTTGGTCTATATCACTAATTAACTTTGCTTTTAAAGAACTAACAAAATAGTCTTTATTTCCATAATCAGTTGTTAATGTTATGATAGACATTAGATAAATAAATTTTATAAAATTTATGTAAATTTGAATCAAATAATCTACTATAACAAATTTTTAAATATAATCTATTGAGTGATCTTCAATTTGAATTAACCGATGTTGACCCACAATACTTTTTTTCGAGAGATAATTTAAATTCTTTAAAATCAAGTTTTCCAAAATTAAAGCTTGTTCAAAGAGGGCAGACATTAAAAGCACTTGGAGAAAAGAATGAATTAAAGATTTTTGATAAAAAATTTAGAAGTTTATTAAATTATTATTCTGAGTACAATTCAATAGACCCAAACGTTATAAATGATATAGTTATAAAAGATGTAAAATTTAATGGTGAAAAACCTTCACTAATTCTTCATGGGATTTCAGGTAAACCTATTCTTGCAAAAACTGTAAACCAAAAGAAACTTCATAATTCTATTGAATCTAATGATTTGGTTTTTGCTATTGGACCAGCAGGTACAGGTAAAACCTATACTGGAGTTGCAATGGCAGTAAAAGCTCTAAAAGAAAAAGAAATTAAGAAAATCATTTTAACTAGACCAGCTGTAGAGGCTGGAGAAAATTTAGGATACCTTCCAGGTGATTTAAAAGAAAAATTAGATCCATATATGCAACCTCTATATGATGCCTTAACCGATATGATTCCTCATAGTAAACTTGAAAAATTCCTAGAAGATAGAACTATTGAAATTGCTCCTTTAGCCTTTATGAGAGGTAGAACTCTTGATAATGCATTTGTTATTCTTGATGAAGCGCAAAACACTACTCCAGCTCAAATGAAAATGTTTTTAACAAGAATGGGGATGAGCGCGAAATTTATGGTAACTGGAGATCCTGGTCAAGTTGATCTTCCAAGAAAAGAAAACTCTGGATTGAAAGAAGCTATAAAAATACTTTCTAACAAAAGAGGAATTCAAATAATTTACCTGGATGATAAGGATGTTATTAGACATCCTATTGTTAAAAAAGTTATAGAAGCATATAATAAAGTTGAAAAAGATAATTAGTGAACAGTATATATAAAACAGATTTTAATTTTCCAGGTCAAACATCTAAATATGAAGGTAAAGTTAGAGATGTATATACTATTGAAGACGATATACTAGTTGTAATAGCTTCAGATAGAATTTCTGCTTTTGATATAGTAATGCCAAGACCTATTCCTCATAAAGGTCAAGTTCTAAATCAAATATCTCTTGAGATGTTAAATTCTACTCAAGATATTATAGATAATTGGTTGATTTCTAGTCCAGATCCTAATGTGTCAATCGGACGCAAACTAAATCCAATCAAAATTGAAATGGTTATTAGAGGTTATTTAAGTGGTCACTCTGATAGATTATATCAATCAGGTAAAAGAAGTATATGTGGTGTTAAATTAGAAGATGGCTTAGTGTCTAATCAAAAATTTGATAATCCTATTATTACACCTAGTACAAAGGCAGACCAAGGTCATGATGAAGATATTTCAAAGTCTGATATCATTAAAAATGGAATCCTGACAGTTGATCAATATGAAGAAGTTGAGGAAATAACTCATAGATTATTTTTAAGAGGAACAGAAATAGCAAAAGAAAGAGGATTATTATTAGTAGATACTAAATATGAATTTGGATATGATAATAACAATAAACTTTATTTAATAGACGAAATCCATACACCTGACTCATCTAGATTCTTTTACAAAGACAGTTACAATAAATCTATTGACAATGGAGTCGCTCCTAAGCAATTATCAAAAGAGTTTTTTAGACAATGGTTAATTGAGAATAATTTTCAAGGAAAAGAAAATCAAAGTCTCCCTAAAATAACAGATGAAATTGTTAAAGATGTCTCTAATAGATACATAGAGCTTTACAATAAAATTTTAGGATTAAAATTTGATAAATCAAATAACACAAATTCTATAAATCAAATTGAGGAAAATATAATTAAAGGACTAAATACACTCTAATTATTTTCTTATTCTAAATCCTCTAAAAGTATTCCTAGGTAAGATTCAATTCCTCTTATATAGTTCGATATTTTTATATTTTCATTAGGACTGTGTTGGTTATTGTCTTTATTAACTGTAGGAACAGATACAGCTGGTATATCCAGTATTTTTACAAAAGGGGATATAGGAACTGATCCACCACTAGTTCTTATCTTAACTGGTTCAACATTAAATGTTTTTCTAAGAGAATTTATAAGCCATTTTCCTATAAAAGAGTCAATCTCTGTTCTGTAAGCATCGTAAGATGTTGAAGAATTCATAGTAATAATTTTATCATTTTTTAATCTTTCATCTTTAGAAGGCTTTCTATCTAAAACTAAATACCCTAAATTTTCAATATGATTTTTAATTAAATTAATAAGAGTATTTGCATTTGATTCTAGTACAAGCCTAACATCAATTTCTGCAACACATTCAGATGGAACAATTGTTCTTACTTCATCACCAACCCATCCTGACTGTATTCCTCGAACATTAAGGGAGGGATATTGAATAGATTCTTGATAACTACCAGCAACATCATCGGGAGTTTTAAACTGCATCTTATCTTTCATTTCAAACTCATTATCAGGAACTTCTTTTAAAATCTTTAAAGTTTTATCATTAATATCTATTCCATCATAAAAACCATCAATTATAACTCTTCCATTTTTATCTTTCATTGAATTTAGAATTTCAGACATTCTAAATACAGGATTAGGAGCATAATTTCCAAAGTGACCACTATGTTGTGGAACTATAGGACCATAGGATGTTAAAGTTATCTGTGAAATACCTCTTGCGCCAAACTCTAATGTTGGAAGATTAGATGGATGTTCTGGACCATCATAAATTAATAGTGCATCGCTACTAAGTTTTTCTGAATATTTATTAACCGCATTGGTTATATTAGGTGAACCTAATTCTTCTTCAAAATCCATTATTACTTTAAGATTATACTTTAATTCTAAATTATTTGTTTTCATTATCTCAAGAGCATTTAAAAGCATCAATACTGGACCTTTTCCATCAGATGCTGATCTTGCAAAAACTCTTATGTCTGAATCATTTATATTTTTTGTTGTAATATTTTCTAAAGCATTCCAATCAATTGATTTATATTCTCCATTTTCATAAATTTTTAATTCTGCTTTATAAGGATTCTCTTGATCCCACTTAGAATTATCTACAGGTTGGCCATCAAATTGAAGATAAATAAGAATAGTCTTTGCTTTTTTTGATATTATTTTACTTGCAAGCAATAACGGAAGCTCTGGTGTTTCTAATCTTTCTATGTCAAATCCATATTTTTGAAAATTATCAATACCCCATTGAATTAATGGTTCAAGTTCAGTCTTATAATTTGCATCATTTTTTAATGATAAAAATTCCCTAAAGTTATTAATACTTTTAATTCCAACCTCAAGAGCTTGCTCTTCATAAAGTCTTTGTGAGTAGGTGTTTAAACTAAATATTAAACTTAAAATTGATACAATTATTAATTTTTTCATTTGATAGATTTAAATAATTCGTTGATAATTTTATTGATATCTTGATTATAATTTACTTTAATTGAGTTATTGTATTTCTTTAACCATGTAATCTGTCTCTTGGCATAATTTCTAGTATTCTGTTTTATCTTATCAATAGCATCAGTATAAGATATCTTATCATCAAAATACTTAAAAAATTCTTTATAACCAACTGTGTTTAATGTGTTTAAGTGTTTAAAATCTTTTAATCCTAAAACCTCGTTTTCTAGACCTTTCTCTATCATATTATCAACTCTGTCATTAATTCTATTATAAAGCTTGTTCCTTTCACACTCCATGACTATAACCTGACTTTGAAAGATTCTTTCTTTTTTCTTTTTAGTTCTAAATAAAGAAAAAGGCTTTCCTGTAAACTCAATTATCTCTAATGCTCTTATGATTCTATTAGAATTATTTAAATCAACTTCGTTGTAATATTTAATATCTAGTTTTTTAAGTTTATTCTGAATTACTTCCAAACCACTAGAATTATATTCATTTATAAGTCCTTTTCTAATATTAGATGGTATTTCAGGAAAATCATCAATACCATTCATTATAGAGTCAGCATATAATCCTGATCCTCCAACTAAAATTAATATATCAGTCTCTTGAAATAATTTATTTACTAATTCAATAGCTTCTTTCTCATACAATCCTACATTATAAATATCATGAATACTTTTATTGTGAATTAAATGATGTGTTATATGATTTAGCTGAGAAGGTGACGGTGGAGAGGTACCTATCTTAAGCTCTTTGTAAAACTGTCTAGAATCACAAGATATTATTTCTGTGTTAAGTTTTTTGGCAATCTCTATACTTAAATTAGTTTTGCCAATACCTGTTGGTCCGGCAATATAAATTAAGTTTTTATTTTTCCTCATCTAGATGTGAGCCACATTCATGACAGTATATTGCAGCATCTTTATGTTTATCATTCATACACTCTGCACATACTCTAGTATTAATATCTACATCTTTTTTTCTTTGAGCCATTTCAGCAGAAATTATACCAGTAGGTACAGCTATAATTCCATATCCAAGAATCATAAGCATAGAAGCTAAGAACTTACCCATTCCTGTTAATGGAACGATATCTCCATATCCAACTGTTGAAATTGTACTAATACACCAATAAATGCTTTCTGGGATACTATCAAAACCAGCTTCAGGTCCTTCAATTATATACATAAGAGTACCAAAAAGAATACACATTATCAATACAAAAAGGAGGAAAATTATAATTTTTGCTCTACTGACAAGTAAAGATCTTACTAGAAAAGTAGATTCACCTATGTATCTTGAAATATGTAGAACACGAAATATTCTTAAGATTCTAAGAGCTCTAATTGCCATCAGAGCTTCAACAGGAGCTCCAATAAAAATTAATGATATGTACTTTGGAATAGTTGCGAGAAAATCAATTATTCCGTAAAAACTAAATATATAGTTCTTAGGATGATGAATTGAGATAATTCTTAAAATATACTCAATAGTGAATAATATAGTTATGATCCATTCAGCAGTATTGAAAAAATTAGAATATTTATCATTTATCCATCCCACAGTCTCTAAAGCAACAAGGATTACACTGATAATTATCAATATAATTAGTGTTATATCAAAAACCTTTCCTGCTGGAGTATCAGCCTCATAAATTACATCATGTATTTTCTGACGTGTTTTATTCAATATCTGAAAATTTATAAATTTCTCTCAAAGTTAGTAGTTTTTTATATTTCTTTTGAGAAATTACTTTATAGACATAATTTTTAACCTTTTCTGAATTTTCAACTTTCACAACTCTTGAATATAATTTTTCTTCACTATTTATATTATTAAATAGATCAAAATACCCATAACCAATAAATTTTTCATTTTTAAAAAAAATAAAACTTTTATCACTTTCTTTTTTACCATTAAAAGTGACAATAAAATCCTTTAATTCACTAATAATATTTGGTTTATCTATTTTACGAAATATCTTAGGATCGATATTATTATTGATTTTAGGGTTTAACTTTCTAATCTCATTTAATGTTTTAATAACACTTATGCTATAATTTCCTGTGTTATGAACTTTAATAGATTTAAAGTTATTTTGAACATACTTGGGAATGAATTTTTTACTTGTAAATAGTTTAACAACTTTATTTTTTATGTCTTTACTAAAGTCAATGTATATCAACTTTTTATTTTTATTGTATATGTAAAAAACTCCTGTTTCATTTTTAAGATTTTGAATAGTGTCCTTAAAAATTGAACTCATACTTTCACCAGCTAGTTCAACTATACTCTTTTTAATTATCTCCTGTTTAACATCTTTCTCCATTAGAATTTTAAATAATTCTACTGTAGCTAGTGCATCTCCACTTGCTCTGTGCCTATCTTTTAAAGGAATTCCTAGACTTCGTGATAGCTTTCCTAATTTATAAGATTCTTGTTCTGGAAGTAATTCTTGAGATAGGATTACAGTACACAATGATTTCATCGAAAATTCATATCCAAGTCTTTTGAATTCTAACTGGAGTATTCTATAATCAAATTGGGCATTGTGTGCTACTAATATTGAATCTGATGTTATCTCTATTACTCTTTTTGCTATTTCGTGGAATTTAGGGGCTGTTTTAACCATTTTAGATGTAATACCTGTAAGTTTCTCTACATATGGGTGTATATCTCTCTGAGGGTTAACTAAACTTATAAATTGATCTGTAATATTAGTGCCATTAAATTTGTATGCAGCAACTTCAATTATTGATTCTTCATTAAATTTTCCTCCAGTAGTTTCTAGGTCAACAATAGTATACATTAATAGTTTCTTTGTCCAAAAATTTTACTTCCTACTCTTATCATGTTAGATCCGTTGTTAATAGCTAATATATAATCATCACTCATTCCAATTGAAAGAATTTTAAAGTTTGAATCAATAGTTTTCATCTCTTTAAATAAATTTTCCATTTTTTTAAACTCATCAGCTATTAAATTTTGATCTTTTGTAAAAGTAGCCATAGCCATAAGCCCAATTATGTTTATGTTTTTAAATTCCTTAAGATCTGTATAAAATGAATCAAGTTGTTCGGGATTTAATCCATATTTACTTTCATCATTAGATATCTTAATTTGAATTAAACAATCTATGGATCTATTATCCTTTCTTGCATTTTTATCAATTTCTTTTGCTAATGACAATCTATCTAATGAATGGATTAAAGAAATGAATTTAGAAATATGTTTTACTTTATTTTTTTGAAGATGTCCAATCATGTGCCATTCTATATCTTTTGGTAAATTATTGTACTTCTCTACTATTTCATGAACTCTATTTTCCCCAAACTTTTTTTGACCTTGACTGTAAGCTTCAATAATTTGTTCAACACTTCTGGTCTTAGATACTGCTATTAAGTCTGCTTTATCTTTTATCTCATTATTAATTATTGAAATTTGATTTTTTATACTCATAACTGACTCATTATCTCTTCTGCAACTTCTAGAGCCATAAGACCATCATGTAAACTTATTTTTGATTCTGACTTATTTTTAATTGAATTAAAGAAGTCGTTCAATTCCGCTTCTATAGAGTTAATCTCATTTATTTTAGGGTTCTCAAAGAAAATAACTTTTTCTTGACCTAAATTATTTTTTATTACTAAAGAGTTCTCATTATCGTTAGTGTGTTTATCTCTTATTTTAACTACCTGAAAATCTTTTTCTAAAAAATTTATCGAAATGTATGCGTTATCTTGAAAAATTCTTGTCTTTCTCATTTTTTTAAGTGAAATCCTACTTGAGGTTAGATTAGCAATACATCCATTTTCAAATTCTATTCTTGCATTTGCAATATCAGGAGTTGAGCTTATTATGGATACACCTGAAGCATCTATCTTTTTGACTTTTGATTGATTAATATTTAAAATAATATCTATATCATGTATCATTAAGTCCATGATAACTGATACATCAGTACCTCTTGGGTTAAAATCTGATAATCTGTGTGACTCTATAAATTTTGGTTTATCAATAAATTCTCTGCATGAAATGAAAGCTTGGTTATATCTTTCAACAAATCCAACTTGTCCAATTATATTTCCTTCTTTTGCTAGTTTATTTATAATTCTAGCCTCTTCAGAATTTGTAGTTAAAGGCTTTTCAACAAAAATGTGTTTACCGTTTTTAATACATTTTTTTGCAATTTCAAAATGAGTTGTAGTAGGAGAAACAATTACTGCCGCGTCTATTAAGTTTATTAGTGAGTCTATTTCTTTAAAAAAAACATAACCTTTTTCTGAAGCTAATTTCTCAGAATTTTCTACATCTGTGTCATGAAAACCAATGAGATTAAAATTTGAATTACTAAGAATGTTAAGATGTATCTTACCTAGATGACCAGCTCCAATTACACCAACCTTTATCATTTTATAAAAATACAATCTTCTTTTGGAATTATCGAGTATTAATTTAATATTAGTGATAGTGGAAGATAACTTTAAGTTTCAAGGTCGAAGAAAAATTCTTGCTGAAGAGCTCCAGAAAAAAGGTATAGTTAATCCTTTGATAGTAGATTCTATCAAGAATGTTCCTAGACATTTATTTATAGATCCGGGTCTTGCAGAACAGGCTTATTTAGATAAAGCTTTACCAATAGAAAATAATCAAACTATTTCACAACCTTTTACAGTTGCTTTTCAAACTCAATTATTAGATCCTAAACTTGGTGAGAAAATTCTTGAAGTAGGAACAGGATCTGGATATCAGACAGCAGTTTTATATTATTTAAAACTTAATATTTTTACAATTGAAAGAAATCACAATTTATTTAGAACAACATCTAAACTTTTTAGTAAGTTAAATATTAGGCCAAAAAAGTTTGTTTATGGTGATGGTTATAATGGATTAAGTGATAATTCACCCTTTGATGGGATAATTGTAACAGCAGGATGCCCTGTGATTCCAAAAAAACTTCTATCTCAACTTAAAATAGGAGGTAAGATGATAATTCCTGTAGGTAAAGAAACTCAAATTATGACTAAAATTACAAGAGTTGGTAAAACTGAGTTTAAGAAAGAGACTTTTGGTAATTTTAAGTTTGTTCCGATGCTAGAAAAGAAGAATTAGCTATTAAAGTTTTTCTTGATTCTTTTTAAACTAATTTTACTCTCTCTATCCTTTATAACATTTCTCTTATCAAATTCTCTTTTACCTTTTGCAACTGAGATATTTAGTTTAGCTATTCCTTTCTTGCTTATAAATAGTGACGTAGCTACAACCGTAATTCCAACATCAATAACTTGTTTTTGAATTTTTCTTAATTCTTGCTTGTTCAAGAGTAATTTTCTTTTTCTTTTGGGCTCATAGTTTGGCTCGCTTGAATTCTTATATTGATCAACATGCATATTCACAACATATAGTTCATCAGCTTCAAACTCACAATATGAATTATTTAGAGAAGCATTAGAATTCCTAATAGATTTAATTTCGTTTCCAGTTAAAACTATTCCACAAGTATACTTATCCAACAAGGAATAATCATACTTTGCTTTCTTATTATTAATATTAACTGAACTATTCATTCTACAAAATTACAAATTTGAAAATGAATAATTTATATTTAATGAATGCTAATAATAAGAAACGCTGACCATACAGATTTAAACTTTTTAATTAAAATTTTTACTTTAAATATTCCAAAATACTTTGACAAAACAGAATTGGTTGACTTTAAAAAATATTTTAATTCAAACAATATTGAAACATATTTTATTATCGAATCTGAAGGAAAAATATTAGGAGCAGCTGGTTATGCTTATGAAAATAAACAAACCGCAAATATATGCTGGGTTTTTATTGATCCTGATTATCATAGTAATGGTTTAGGAACAAAATTAGTTAACCACTGTATAGATATTTTGAAAAGAGATCATCAGTTAAATGTAATTCAACTTGAAACTTCTAATCTTACATATAAATTTTATGAAAAGTTAAATTTTAAAATTCAATATATAAAGAAAGAATATTGGCCAAACAATGATGATTTATATTTTATGAATATGGATTTAATTTAGTTATATATCCAATAATAGGAATTGTTTATAACTAGTTGATTTATATAATACAAAACAAATAAACTAGAATACCTATTTTATTAATTTAGCACTTTAATACTCTATAATGAATAATCAGGAACAAATATTTAAACTAATAAATGAAGAAAAAGATAGACAGTTAGGTGGTCTAGAATTAATTGCTTCAGAAAATTTTACTAGTGAAAATGTCATGAAAGCTACTGGCTCAATATTGACAAATAAATATGCAGAAGGATATCCAGGTAAAAGATATTACGGAGGATGTGAGGTTGTAGACAAAATTGAAAATATTGCCATTGATAGGCTTAAAAAATTATTTAAAGTTGAATATGCTAATGTTCAGCCTCATTCTGGATCTCAGGCTAATACTGCAGTATTTGATGCCTTTTTAAACCCAGGCGACAAAATTCTAGGTTTAGATCTGTCTCATGGGGGTCATTTAACACATGGTTCTAATGTTAATTTTTCTGGTAAAATTTATAATTCCAGTTTTTATGGTGTTACTAAAGAAGGAATATTTGATTATAATGATATTTTAATTAGAGCCAAAGAAGTTAAACCAAAACTAATAATAGTTGGAGCCTCTGCATATTCAAGAGATATTGATTTTAAAAAATTTAGAGAAATTGCTGATGAAGTTGGAGCTTTCCTTCATGCTGATATTGCTCATCCTTCAGGACTTATAGCTAAAGGTTTCTTAAGTGATCCAGTTCCTTATTGTCATGTAATAACATCTACAACCCATAAGACATTAAGAGGTCCAAGAGGAGGTATAATGATGATGGGTAAAGATTTTGATAATCCTTTTGGATTAAAACTTAAGAATGGAAACTTAAAAAAGATGTCTTCTCTTCTTGACTCATCAATTTTTCCTGGCAATCAGGGTGGTCCTTTAGAACATGTTATTGCAGCGAAAGCAATTGCTTTTGGAGAAGCTTTAGATCCACTTTTTGAGAAATACATAAATCAGGTAATAGTAAACGCAAAAAGACTATCTAAAACCCTTTCTAATCTTGGTTATAACATTGTTTCAGGTGGGACTGACAATCATTTATTATTAATTGACTTAAGAAATAAAAATATAACTGGTAAAGATGCTGAAAGAGTATTAGGATTATCTAAAATCACTGTTAATAAAAATATGGTTCCTTTCGATGATCAATCTCCCTTTGTTACTAGTGGAATTAGAATAGGAACACCAGCTATTACTACTAGAGGTTTGCTTGAGGATGATATGGATTTTGTTGCTGAATCAATTGATTCATCTATTAAATATCATGACAATGAAAGTATGTTAACTGAAATTGGTAATAATGTCGAGGCGTACATGATAGATAGACCTTTATTTTCTATTTCTTAGAATAAACTTCTACTTCAAAAATTTTATCCCAATTTTTACCAGTAACAAATAATTTTCCATTATTATATGCTATTCCATTCATCACATCTATATCTGGTGTCTGTAAAACTTCATCTCTTATTCCAGTGAAATCAATTACATTTTCAACTATTCCATTTAATGGATTTATAATTATTACAACATCACGATTAAATTGATATGTATTTGCATATATTCTACCTTCAATAAACTCTAATTCATTAATATTTTTAATTCTTGATTTATCAGTCATTACATCAATAAAATCAATCTCTTCTAGTGTGTCTGGATTTAATTTCCATATTTTACTTGTTCCATCAGATTTATAAATGAACTCTCCGTCATTACAGAGTCCCCATCCTTCTTTGCTGTTGCCGTAATTGAAGGTTCCAGTTTTCTTTAAGTTTAAATCATATATGAATCCAATTCTATTTTTCCATGTCAATTGATAAATCTTATCATTTAATACGGTTAGACCTTCACCAAAATATTCATAATCAAGATTTGTTATATCTAGAACTTCACCATTACTTAAATTTGTCCTTCTTATTGATGACTTTCCATTTAAACCAGTGCTTTCAAATAAAAAGTTATTATAAAATTCTAGTCCTTGAGTATAGGCTTGTTTATCATGATTGAACTCTTTGATGATTTTGTATGTCATTAACTCTGGCTTAGTATTTGAATAAATATCAAATCTTTTATTTATCGAATATTTCTTTCCTTTTGAATAAATATCAACCTTAGCTATGTTCTCTCCAGCTTTATTATTACTGAGTAAAATTTTATTATTAATCTTAGTATCATTTAAGAAGTAATTTATAGAATCAATTACCTTATTATTTGTTGATTTAACATCTATGCTAATTTCACTCTCTAATGAGATTGAACTACTATTTGAGTTAATCTGGATTTTAAATCCACCGGTATCATCAGAATTACAGTTTAATACTGATAAAAAACTTAAAAAAACAATAGTATGTTTCATGAATTAAATTTATTACTAATATATTTAATAAATAATGAGTAAGGTAATTTTAATTACAGGAACATCTTCTGGCTTTGGTAAATCAATTGCTGAAAAACTTCACTCCACAGGACATATTGTTATTGGTACTTCAAGAAATGCAGACTCTGTAAAATCTGATTTTAAGACAATGAAACTCGATATTAACAATCATGAAATGTCTAAAAACTTAATTTCTAAGATTGTCGAAACTCATGGAAAAATAGATATACTAATTAATAATGCTGGAATCAATATTACGGGTCCTCTAGAATCAGCTAAAATGTCTGATATAAAAGATGTTTTTGATACAAATTTCTTTAGTCATTTAAATATGATTCAAAATATACTACCTCATATGAGGTCAAAAAAATCTGGGTTAATTATAAACGTAACTTCTATTGCTGGTTATCTTGGTCTACCATTTTGGGGAGCTTATTGTGCTTCTAAAGCTTCATTCAAAATTATTGCTGAAAGCTTAAATATTGAGCTTAAGAATTTTAATATCAATGTTGTTAATGTTGCACCTGGAGATTATAATACAGAGATATTGAGTAATAGGGTTGATTCAAATGAAAATATAAATTCACCATATTATAAAGAATATAGTAGGGTTATAAAGAGTGTAAACAGTAAAATGGAACATGGCAGAGATCCAATCGAAGTAGCAGAATTAGTATTAAAAATCATCAACCAAAAGAATCCTAAAATTAATTATCTTGTGGGCGGATTTCTTGAGAAAAAAATAACTTTGAAAAGTTTATTTCCTGATAAGTTATTTCAAAAAATAATAATGAAACTTTATAAATAAAAACATATGAAATTTTTTATAGACACCGCAAATTTAGATCAAATTAAAGAGGCTCAAGACCTTGGTATTCTAGATGGAGTAACAACTAACCCTTCTCTTATGGCTAAAGAGGGGATAACTGGAGAAAAAAATATTATTGATCATTACCTAAAGATTTGTGAAATTGTTGATGGTGATGTTTCTGCTGAAGTTATTTCTGTTGATTATGATGGAATTATAAGAGAAGGTGAAGCACTTGCATCACTTCATGACCAAATTGTTATAAAAGTTCCTATGATAGAAGATGGTGTTAAAGCAATTCGATATTTTAGTGATAAAGGATTTAAAACTAATTGTACTTTAGTTTTTTCATCAGGTCAAGCACTATTAGCTGCAAAGGCTGGTGCCACATATGTTTCTCCGTTTATAGGCAGATTAGATGATATTTCAACAGATGGCTTAGACTTAATATCTGATATAAGAGATATTTATGATAATTACGCATATGATACAGAAATTTTGGCTGCATCAATCAGACACACCATGCATATAATTGATTGTGCTAAGATTGGCGCTGATGTTATAACAAGTCCCTTATCATCAATTAAAGGGTTATTAAAACATCCATTGACTGATTCTGGTTTAGAAAAATTTTTAAGTGATTATAAAAAAGGAAACTAATTAGAGTTTAAAATTTCCTCAATATCATTAGTAAATAGGTTGCTAAAACCTTCTATTATTTTAACTTTTTCATCTACAATAATAGTTTTATTTAGGAAAGTAAGTACCCAATCTTTACTTGAACTCTCAAAATCATTAAAAGAAAATTGATTAGATAAGTCAAGGTTTAATATATTTTGTGCTTGACTAACCATATCAGTGTATGGTTGAATACAGATACCGACAAATCTATATTTTGGAAATTCTTCTTTTAGTTCCTCAATTCTTCTTATTGTTCTCCTGTAGTGATTCATTTGAGTTTGTGACCAAAAATAGATAAATGTCTTCCTTCCTGTAAACTCGGTTTTACTCGAAATTTTCTTTCCATTAAAATCAAGAATTTCTATCTCAGGTAGTGTATTCCCTTTTTTCATTTTTTCTATATCTGTATACAACTGTAAGATTTCATTTAAATATATTTCAGAAGTATTAACATATGTGTAGTAATCAATAAATTCTTTGTGATAATCATTGTTTTTAAAATTTAGAATTTCTTCAATCGCTGTAGCTCTAGCTAGATTATTTTTTAAATAAGGTTCATTTATTTTAGAGTCAATTATCAATAATTTTTTTATGTTAAAATCAGTATTATTTTTTTCATAAAAATAAACTTGTCCACTATCTAATGTTTTTTCATTAAAATAATTCATTAAATATGTTATATAAGGCTCAAAAAGAGAAAGTTCAGAATTGTTTATGTTAACACCCTCTCTGTAGCTAAAATACTCTTCCCTCTCATCGTTAGTCCAATCTTTCCCTCTAAGTAGAGCATATCTTTCTAGTTTATTATAATAATTATATTTTATAGAAGCTTTTGTAATATTCTGAGAGAGACGTTTTTGATTTACACTTTTATTAAATTGATTCCATATATTATTTTTTTCTTCAATAAGAGAATCAATAGCTTTTTTATAGAATTTACTTTCTTTGTTGTAGATACTTGAAAGAAAATCATTCTCATAATCATTTAGATTAGACATATCAACCAAAAAGTTGTTTTTTGATGATCCTTTACCGCTAAAGGTTAATGATTCTTTAAAGTCTTCTACATTAACTCTTATCCATAAACTATCTCCATTTTCTATGATTATATATTGATTTTCTGGAATATGTTCAATTCTGTAGATTCCAGGTTGAATATTTTCAAGTTTTTTAAAAAATTTATTTTCAGAGTCAAGTTCAATGGAATCAATTTTAATATTATTATAATAGAAATTAACATAGTTAGAAGAAGGGTTAATTATCTCACCACCTAAGAAAAAATCATCTCTCAAAGTATCATTATTGCACGAGTTTGAAAAAAATAAAATTATAGCTACTATAATTAGTTTTAGAAATTTCAACTTGTTATTTTTGCGCATATTTATGTTATCTGTTTCTAATTTATCGTTGCAATTTGGTAAGAGAATTCTCTTTGATGAGGTAAATATAACTTTTTCTCCTGGAAATTGTTATGGGATTATAGGTGCTAACGGGGCCGGTAAATCAACATTTCTTAAAATTTTATCTAAAGACTTAGAACCAAATACTGGATCTGTTTTCCTTGAACCGGGAAAGAGACTTTCAGTTCTTGAACAAAATCATAATAGCTATGATGATAACACTGTAATCGAGACTATAATACTTGGAAATCAAAAACTATTTGATTTAAAGAGTGAGATTGACTCTATTTATGCAAAAGAAGACTTTTCTGATAAAGATGCAGATAGAGTAGGAGAGCTTCAAGCCTCTTTTGAAGAAATGAACGGTTGGAATGCAGATGCTGATGCTGCATATTTGTTATCTAGTCTTGGAATTAGTGAAGATATCCATCAAAATAAAATGAGTGATATTGATCAAAAAATTAAAGTTAAAGTTCTTCTAGCTCAATGTCTTTTTGGAAATCCTGATGTCTTAATTATGGATGAGCCTACTAATGATCTAGACTATAGTACAGTTGAATGGCTCACTAATTTTATTAATGAATTTGAAAATACTGTAATTGTAGTTTCTCATGATAGGTTTTTTTTAGATTCTGTATGTACTCACACTTCAGATATCGATTTTAGTAAAATAAATCACTTTTCAGGTAATTATTCTTTCTGGCAACAATCTAGTGAACTTGCTGCTAGACAAAAGTTACAGCAGAATAAGAAATCAGAGGATAAGAAAAAAGAATTACAGGAATTTATTTCTAGATTTTCAGCCAATGTTGCTAAGTCAAAACAAGCTACTGCAAGAAAAAAGATGATTCAAAAATTAAACATTGAAGAAATAAAACCTTCAAGTAGACGATATCCTGCAATTATATTTGACCAAGAAAGAGAAGCAGGTGATCAAATTTTAGAGCTTAAGTCTTTATCCTTTGAGAAAGATGGAGAAATATATTTCAAAGACATAAGTTTCAACTTAAATAAAGGAGAAAAGGTTCTGATTGTTTCAAAGAACTCTAGATCAATTAACTTATTTTATGATTGTATATCTGGAAATCTAGATCAGTCCTCTGGTTCATATAATTGGGGAGTTACTACCTCATCTGGTTATTTACCTATGGATAACCACTCTCACTTTGATAAAAATATTTCATTAGTTGATTGGTTAAGGCAGTGGTCAAATAATGATGAAGAAAGAGAAGAATTATTTATAAGAAGTTTTCTTGGTAGAATGTTATTTGGAGGCGATGAAGCTCTTAAATCCTGTACTGTTTTATCTGGTGGAGAAAAGGTTAGATGTATGCTGTCAAAAATTATGATGGGTAAACCTAATGTGTTACTTATTGATGAACCTACCAATCATCTAGATCTTGAATCTATAACAGCCTTTAATAATTCACTAATAAATTTTAAAGGAACTGTGCTTTTAAGTACAAATGATAGAGCTTTTGCTCAATCAGTTGCAAATAGAATCATTGAAATTACACCTAATGGTATAATTGATAGTTATTTGCCTTTTAATGAATATATTACAGATGAAAAAGTTTTATCCTTAAGGGAAAAGCTTTACAAGTAGTCTATTTATCTCTTATCACAGCCCCAAGTTCTGTTTTATATTTTTCTGTCAATTTCTCCATTATTTTATCGATCACCTTATCAGTTAAGGTCTTTTTCGAATCATTAAATGTAAAGCTAACAGCAAAAGATTTTTTATTGTCCTCTATATTTTTTCCTTTATACTCATCAAAAAGATTGACATCTAATAATATTTTATTTTCGAGTTTAAAGGCCAAGTCTTTAATAGACTCAAAGCTTATATCATCATTAAGTATCATTGATAAATCCCTTCTTGAAGATGGGAACTTGGATAGTTCTTGATGCTTGATATTTAAAGGTTTTAACTTTATTTGATCAAGATCAAGGTTAAGTATGTGAATTTTCTGTTCTAGTGAAAATTCTTGAGTATAATCAGAAATTATTTCACCAATAAAACCAATATGTTTTTTATAACTGTAAATGTCTAGTTTATATTCAAATAATTCATCATTACTAATCTCATATCTAATATTTGAAATATTTAATTGTGTTAAGAGATTTTCAGTTACTCCCTTTAGATAATAAAAACTATTTTTTGAATATTTAGAAATCCAGTTTTCATCAAATATTTTACCTGTAACTGCAATATTTAATCTTTTATTTTCAATGTAAGTTTCATTATCTAGTGAGTAAGTATTTCCAATTTCAAATAACTTAAGATTTTTGTTTTGTCTATTATAATTATGTTTAATAGTCTCTAGAGCACTAGGAATTAATGATGCTCTTAAATTAGAAAGTTCAATTCCCTGAGGATTAAGTAATCTTACTACCTGTTTTTTAAACTTTTCATTAGTGTCTGGAGAGCAAATAGAATTATTTATTATCTCGTTAAATCCAATTCCAATAAGGTTATTGCTTATAAGAGATTCAATCTTGTTGATTTTGTTTTTTCCAATCTCTGGAATAATCATTGATATTTTTGAATTAACAGGTATATTGTTGAATCCATAAACACGAAGGATTTCTTCAATTACATCAATTTCTCTATATACATCGTTTCTATAGTAGGGTGCAACTATATTAAGGCCTTCTTCATTATGATTTTTAATTTCAAAGTCTAAAGAGCTAAGAATCTGAGTTATTACATCTTTGTCTATATTTTGCCCTGTAACACTGTCTATTTTATTATATCTTAAATATATGTCCTTAGTTTTAAGTTTTAGATTATCCTCAACTAAAATATCTGAGACTGAAGAGTTAGGATTATCCTCATTTATTAAAATTGCTGCTCTTTTTAAAGCATATATAACTTTTTCAGGATCTACTCCTCTTTCATACCTATAAGAAGCATCAGTAAAAAGCTGATGTCTTTTAGAGGATTTTCTAATAGTTACAGGATCAAAAATTGCAGATTCTAGAAATAAGTTAGTTGTTGAATCTGAGACCCCTGATTCATGACCACCATATATTCCTGCAAGACAAAGTGGTTTATTAGATGAGCAAATCATCAAATCTTCCTTATCTAATTCAATTAAACTTTCATCTAAAGTTTTGAATTTAGCACCTGATTTTAAGGATTTTACGTTTATGCTTTCAAGTTTATCTAAATCAAAGGCATGGAGTGGTTGTCCAATTTCATGCATTACAAAATTTGTGATATCTACAATATTATTAATTGGTTTTAAGCCAATAGATTTTAATTTATTTTGTAACTCTTTTGAAGACGGACCAACTTTAATATTCTTAATTATCAACCCTGAATAGAAAGGACATTTGTCAATGTCTTCAATTGTGATTTTAAAGTTCTCGTCTAGTTTTACTGATTCAAAATTATTAACGCTAGGTAAAATAAGTTTACTTTTTATAGATTTAAAATCATAAAATGCTTTTAAATCCCTTGCTACTCCATAATGTGACATTGCATCAGACCTATTAGGAGTTAGACCAATTTCTAGAATATTATCATTTTCAAGATTAAAAACTTCACTTATAGGAGTCCCTGGTTTTATATTACTATCAAGAATCATAATTCCATCATGAGATTGACCTAAACCAATTTCATCTTCAGCACATACCATTCCATTACTAACTACACCTCTTATTTTTGATTTTTTAATTTTAATTTCAGTACCGTCGGATGTATATATTTTACAACCTACCTTTGCAACAGGAACAATTTGTCCTTTTTCAATATTAGGAGCACCACAAACAATTTCAGAAATTACGTTATCACCTAAATCAATAGATGTAACTTTTAATCTATCTGCATCAGGATGTTTTCCACATTCTAAAACTTTACCAGCAACAACTCCATTAAGACCACCCTTCACAGATTCAAAAAGTGAAAGTTTTTCAACTTCAAGTCCGAGATTAGTTAATATCTCAGATATTTCTTCAGGTTGGGAATTGGTCTCCACATATTCTTTTAGCCAATTAATAGATATTTTCACAGGATTTCTTTAATTAACAAATATACTTAATCAGCTAATATATCTCCATAAATTTTTTGAATTTGAAGAAGATGAAATTTCATGCCTAATAGGATAATTTTCTTTTTTTGTGAGTCTTGGATCAGATTCTAATAATTTATAGGCACACTTACGTGCATTATTTAATATTTCTGAATCATAAATAATATCAGCTAGCTTAAACTTAAGTGCTCCACTTTGCTTAGTCCCCATTATATCACCTGGCCCTCTAAGTTTTAAATCTACTTCTGCTAATTTAAAACCATCACTAACTTTAACCATAGTATCTACCCTTATTTTAGAATCTTCAGATAGATTGTCTTTTGTCATTAAAATACAGTAGCTCTCTTCATTTCCTCTTCCGACTCTTCCTCTTAACTGGTGTAATTGAGATAGCCCAAATCTTTCAGCACTTTCAATAACCATTACTGATGCATTAGGAACATTTACACCAACCTCTATTACAGTTGTAGATACTAAAATTTGAGTTTCTTTATTTATAAATCTTCCCATCTCATAATCTTTATCTTTTGAGCTCATTTTTCCATGAACTATACTTACCTGAAAATCTGGCCTTGGAAACTCTCTTACAATACTTTCATACCCATCCATTAGATCTTTATAATCTAGTTTTTCTGATTCATTAATTAATGGGTAAACTAAATATATTTGCCTTCCTTTTTTAATCTGTTCTCTTAAAAATTTAAAAACACTTAATCTGTTTTTATCATATTTATGAACAGTTTTTGTGGTAATTCTCCCGGGAGGTAATTCTTTTATTGAAGATATATCTAGATCTCCGTAAAGACTCATTGCTAATGTTCTTGGTATTGGCGTTGCAGTCATTACAAGAACATGTGGGGGAGGTGAATTTTTTTTCCATAATTTAGCTCTTTGAGCTACTCCAAATCTATGTTGTTCATCAACAATACTTAAGCCAAGATTTTTAAATTTAACTATATCTTCTAGTATTGCATGTGTTCCAACTAAGATGTTTGTTTTACCAGATAATAAATCTTCATGAATTACTTTTCTATCTTTTGTTTTAACTGAACCAGTTAATAGATCAATTTTGATATCTAAACCTGATAAGAGCTCTTTAATTGATTTAAAGTGTTGGTTTGCAAGTATTTCAGTTGGAGCAAGAATACAAGATTGAAAATTATTATCTATTGCAATTAACATAATCATTATTGAAACTATAGTTTTTCCAGATCCTACATCTCCTTGAAGAAGTCTATTCATTTGCTTCCCATCTCTAAAATCATTTCTTATTTCTTTAATAACCTTTTTTTGATCTCCAGTGAGCTCAAAAGGAAGACTGTTTTTGTAAAATTGATTTAAATTATCTCCAACCTTTTCAAATTTAAAACCATTTAATTTTTGAATTCTTTCATTTTTGGATAACTGGAAACCAAGTTGATTGAAAAATAATTCTTCAAATTTTAATCTTTTACTTGACTGGGAAAGTAACTCTTGAGACTCAGGTAAGTGAATATTGATAATAGCCTTATATCTATCTATAAGATTATATTCATTTAAAATTGATGAAGATAGATTTTCTTTTATTTGATTCTGTAGACTATTTAATAGATTATAAATTATTTTAACAAAATATTTTTGAGTAACCCCCTCATTTACAAGTTTTTCTGTTGAAGAGTAAATTCCATGAAGCCTTCTAGGTATATTTCTATTAAAACTAGACTTTGTTTTAATTTCAGGATGAGCTATGGATGGCTTACTTCCAAACCAACTAAGCTTTCCATAAATAACATATTCTTCATTTGTTTTTATAGATTCCTCAACCCAATTAAACCCTCTATACCATATTAAGTCTATCTTACCAGTAGAGTCATAAAATTCACAATTTAATCTTTCTCTAAACCTTACTTTACTTCGTTTTACAGATTGAATTTTACCAATAATCTGAACCTCAGATTGATTCCTTGGAAGTTCATTTATTTTAAAAAACCTTGACCTATCTATATACCTGTAGGGATAAAAATCAATAAGGTCTTTAATAGTTTTCAGGTTTAATTCCTCGCTAAGTAATTTAGATTTAGAAGGACCTATGCCTTTAATAAATTCAATTGACTGATTTAAGATATCACTATTCACTACCCAAAAAGTCTAACGCTAAATTTGTCATTACTTTAACACCAAGTAATAAAGAGCTATCATCTATGAAAAAGTCTGGAGTATGATGAGCTGGAGCCTCTCTACTTTCATTTGTATTGTAACCTCCAAGTTCAAACAAAAATCCTGGTATTTCATTTAAGTAATAAGCATAATCTTCAGCTAAAGTTTTTGCATTACTTAGAACTACATTCTCAATACCTGCAGATTTTTTTAATGATGGTAACATTTTATTCATCATATTAGGATCATTAAATGTTATATCTGCGCCATCTTCTATTTCAACAATTGCATTACCTCCATAAGATTTAGCAATACCCTGAGAAAGCTCTATAATTCTTTTCTTTATGTAGTCTCTCATTCCGTAGTCAAGTGAACGTATTGTTCCAACTAAATTAACTTCACCAGGAATAATATTAAACCTATTTCCACCTTCAACTTTTCCAAAAGATATAACAGCAGGTTCTTTTGTAAGCTCAGATTCTCTAGAAATAATAGTCTGAATTGAATTTATAATTTGGGCAGTAATTACAATTGGATCAACGGATAGCCATGGAGTTCCACCATGAGCTTGAGTTCCTATTACTTTAATTGTAAATCTTGAAGATGATGCATAGAAACCCTTGGGTTTATAATAAACTTTGTTCATAGGTAGCTGAGCAGCAATATGAAGACCAAAAATTGCATCTACATCTGGATTTTTTAAGACACCCTCTTTTATCATCATCCTTGCTCCACCTTCCTCACCAGGAGGAGGGCCTTCTTCTGCACCCTGAAAAATAAATTTAACTGTTCCTTCAAAATTATTATTTTTTGATAAAATTTCTGCTGTAGCCATTAAAATTGACATATGACCATCATGTCCACATGCATGCATAACACCATCATTAACAGACTGATAAGGCAGTCCATTATTTTCTGTTATTGGAAGAGCATCCATATCAGCTCTTAAAGCAACAACTTTTCCTTTAGATTTTCCTTCCAGTATTCCCACAACACCATTAACACCAACATTTCTAGTTACTTCTATTCCGAGTGATTCAAGGTGTCTTGCAATTTTTTCAGAAGTTTTAAATTCTCTGTTAGATACTTCTGGAAATTTATGGAAATCATGTCTCCATGAAATTATTTTTTCTTCAATATCTCCTATCTGACCATCTATAGATTGAGAATAAACAAATTGAGAAATTAGTATCAAAAATATAAATGATAAATTCTTCATAAGTATTGATTTAATTAATTATTAATGGGCAATAAAAATTCATTAATTACTTAAATTTATAACAATGTTAGAAGATAACAAATCTTACCTAAAAGATCTTAATGAGGCTCAATTAAATGCAGTTATTAAAACTGATGGTCCATCTATGGTAATTGCTGGTGCTGGCTCTGGTAAAACAAGGGTTTTAACCTATAAAATTGTCCATCTTGTTAATAATGACGTAGATCCATTTGAAATACTAGCATTAACATTTACAAACAAGGCAGCAAGAGAGATGAAATTGAGAATTTCATCTATGATAGGAGAGAGTGAATCAAAGAATATTTGGATGGGAACATTTCATTCTGTCTTTGCGAAAATTTTAAGATTTGAAGCCCATAAGATAGGTTTTACATCAGATTTTACAATTTATGACGTTCAGGATTCAGAAAGACTTATTTCCTCTATAATTAAAGAGAAAAATCTTGATAAAGATATATACAGAACCAAATCCATTAGAAATAGGATTTCATCATTAAAAAATAATTTTATAACTGTAACAGGTTATTTTTCAAATACTGAATTGGTTGAATCTGACAAGCTTTCAAGAAAACCTGAAACTGGGAATATCTACAAAGAGTACAATGAAAGATTAGTTAAGTCTAATTCTATGGATTTCGATGATTTATTGATGAAAACAAATGAACTTTTAAATAATCACCCAGACGTATTAGCTAAATATCAAGAAAAATTTAAATACATTCTTGTTGATGAGTATCAAGACACAAATAATTCTCAATATTTAATTGTTAAATCACTATCAGATAAATATCAAAATATTTGTGTAGTTGGAGATGATGCTCAAAGTATTTATTCATTTAGAGGTGCAAACATCAATAATATTATAAATTTTAGAAATGATTATGATGATGTTGAAATTTTTAGACTTGAACAAAATTATAGATCAACAAAAAATATTGTTAATGCTGCTAATTCAGTTATAGATCATAATAAAAATAAAATTGACAAGGAAGTTTGGACAGATAATGATTTTGGTGATAGGATTGAAATTTCATCAAATCAATCTGACATCGGCGAGGCTAGGGGATTATGTCAAAAAATTACCTCACTTAACAATACAAGTTTTTCTGAGATAGCAATTCTCTACAGAACTAATGCTCAATCAAGACCGATTGAAGACTCACTTAGATTAAACAAAATCCCATATCAAATTTTTGGAGGTGTATCGTTTTATAATAGAAAAGAAATTAAAGATGTTCTGGCTTATTTAAGAGTTGTTATTAATAGTAGTGATGAAGAAAGTCTAAAGAGGATTATTAATTATCCTGCTAGAGGAATTGGCCAAGTAACTATTAATAAAATAATTATAGCTGCTCAAAAACATAATCTAACACTTTATGATACTATTAAAAATCATAAGGAGTTATCAATAGACTTTTCAGGATCTGTATCTATCAAACTTCAAAATTTTATTGAGTTAATAGATGTTTTAAAAATTGAAAATCAAAAGTTAAATGCTTTTGATCTAACTAAAGAAGTTATCGATAAAGTAAGAATCATAGATGAATTAAAAAAAGATGAATCTCCTGAAGGTATTTCAAGAATTGAGAATGTTCAAGAATTATTAAATGGTATAAGAGATTTTATAGAAGATCAGAAAGAAATTGTTGATTCAAATGATAACTTGTCAGAATTTTTATCAACAGTTTCATTATCAACTGATTTTGACCTTAATAATCCAGATGAGGATAAAGTTTCTTTAATGACTCTTCATTTATCAAAAGGATTAGAGTTTAGGCATGTTTTTATTGTTGGTTTAGAGGAAGATCTTTTTCCTTCAGCACTAAGCTACAATACTAGATCTGAACTTGAAGAAGAGAGAAGGTTGTTCTATGTTGGAATTACTAGAGCTAAAGACAACCTCTATTTATCTTATGCTAATTCACGATACAGGTGGGGTAAGCTAATATATTGTGAAGAAAGTAGATTTCTAAATGAAATTGATAAAGAGTTTGTCAAGGTTATAAAGCCAAGTAATTTTAAACCATCAATTTCTGATTATCCTAAAAAAAATATTATCTATAATTCTAAGCCTAATTTGAAGAGGTTATCTAAAAAACCTTCTTTTGATTCAAATGTGAAAATAAATATTTCTTCTGGTGATAATGTTAGTCACGAAAAATTTGGTTTAGGTCAAGTAGTTAAAATTGAAGGAAATGGAAATGATGCAAAAGCTACTGTTAATTTCAAGAAGTTTGGAGAAAAGAACTTACTACTTCGGTTTGCAAAATTAAATAAAACATAAAAAAAAAGCATGACCGAAGTCATGCTTTTCTTTTAACTAATCAATATTATTTTTAGTCAGGTTTGTTTTCTGAGCTAATAGTATTGCTTGGACCTGTAGAAGGTACATTCATAGACATTCCTTCTTCAATTAAATCAGCAAACTGGTCTAATTTAGGAAGTACTATAATTCTAGTTCTTCTATTTCTAGCTCTAGTAACACTTGAGTCATTATCAGCAATTGGCATGTGGAAACTTCTTCCCGCAGCAACTAATTTAGTTGGATCAACTCCATAATCATTCTGAAGAATTCTTACTACAGATGTAGCTCTTTTAACAGATAAATCCCAATTGTCAACCACTCCAGGAATAGTTTCAGAAGCTTTTTCTTGATCTATAAGTAAATTGTCTGTATGACCCTCAACCATAAATTCAAGATCTGGCTTATCACTAATTACTTTAGCAATTTTTTCTAAAACGTTTCTAGCTCTTGTTGTAACTGTAAAACTTCCACTATTGAATAATAACTTGTCTGAAATAGATACATATACAACACCTTTTTCAACGTTAATTTCAATATCATCATCACTAAGAGTTCCTAATGAACTTTTGAAACTTTGAACAAGAGCTAAGGTTACAGAATCTCTTCTAGTAACTGCATCTTGCATTCTAGTAATGACTAGGTCTTTTTCTTTAATGCTTTCAAGAGATCTCTCAAGGTTTTCAGCACCTTTTTGAGTAAGGGTAGTTAGATTACCAATGTTGTTAATCAAATCTTGATTGTTAGCTCTTAAAAACTTATTTTGTTCAGATAAAGCATTTAACCTCTCTGATGAAGCAGAAAGCTGAGTTTCAGTTGCACCAAGTTTAGCAGTTGCACTATCTAAAAGTTCTTTTGTGTTTTGTTGAAGACTTTCTAAATCAGAGTATCTCTTTTGAGAAACACAAGATGATAAAAGTAAACCTACAACACCTACAATTATTATATTTTTTTTCATTTCAAAAATAGTTGGTTATTAATTAGTCAGCTACAAACTTAATATTTTTATAGTAAATTATTGTATTACAGTTGAAAGAATTTTTTCTTTCCTAAAATAAAGTATTTGTAAACTATACTGTTGATTTTGAAATAATTACTCTTTTTTGAAGTATTATCTCTTTCTTTTAATATTGATCTAAGTACATTAAAATAATCAAAATGTGCTTTATATAAAGCGATGAAATTCGAAATTTCTCCTTTAATTAGTAATCTAAATGAAGAAAGTATATCTAAAATTATTCTCAATAAGAGAGTAAGTAAAAGATCTTTTAAAGGAAGGTTCTTGGTCATCATTATCAATGAATTCCTATAGTTAAGATAGGTTTTTTTTGAATTTTTCTTAATTGTAGCTGCTCCTACATGAAAAACTTTAGATGATGTTACCGAATAACAATTAAAACCTAAATTAAATCCTCTCCAACATAAATCAATCTCTTCCATATGGGCAAAGAATCTCTTATCAAATCCTCCAATTTCATAAAATACATTTTTGGAAACAAAGAAACAGGCACCTGATGCCCAAAAGATTTTAGAATCTAGGTATTTTCCATCATCCTTCTCTAGAGTATCAAATATCCTTCCTCGACAAAATGGATACCCATATTTATCAATAAAACCTCCAGAAGCTCCGGCATATTCAAAAAAATCATTATTATTTATATCAAGTATATTAGGTTGAATAATAGATAAGGGATCTTTCTCAAGTTTTTTTCTAATAGGATTCAACCAATTTTTAGTAACAAGAATATCATTATTTATTATACATACATATTCTTCTTTCACCTTCTTTAATCCTTTGTTATATCCTTCTGCAAAACCATAATTTTTATCTAAAGATATTATCTCTACTTCTTTGAAATTTTCTCTTATATAAGATACTGATTCATCTGATGAATTATTATCAATAACATAAACAGTAGAATTATCAGAATTATCTATTATTGATTTTAAATATTTTCTTAAAAGATTTAAACCATTCCAGTTTATTACAACAATTCCAATTTTCATTTCGAATAATTAATTAGATCTTTTTCTTGAATATAGTCATTAGTTATTTCGTTGAATTTAAAATAATAATTTTCAATACCATTGGTAAGAATGATTCTTTTGCTTTTTAATTCAATATTATATCTCATCACTTGATCAAAGTGATCTTTATTAATTTTTATATCTGAGGACTTACATTCAACTAATATATCAACCTCTCCTGAAGAATTGTACACTACTATATCATATCTTTTTGGAATCTTATTTATATAGAATACTTTTTCGCAGTTTATAAGCGATCTTGGATAATTTTTTGAAATAATATATTTGATAAAATTCTGTCTAATCCATTCTTCAGGTGTTAAAACTATCCACTTTTTTCTTATTTCATCAAAAATGATATTATTCTTGTTTTCTTTTTTAATTTTAAACTCGAAAAATGGTAGATTAAGTTTTTTCATCAACTGAATAATGACAGAATATAATAAAATAATTAATGATATAAATAACGGTAAATTATCACCAGTTTATTTAATTCATGGTGAAGAGAATTACTTTAAAGATAATATTATAAAAATTATTACTGATTCAGTAATAAATGAAGCCTCTGTTGATTTTGATCTAAAAAAAATATATGGAAAAAAAACAGATGAAACTCAAGAAAATGAGGTAATAGATTTTGTTAAAAGATTTCCTTTAAGTGGAGATTATAGTTTACTTATAGTGAAGGATTCAAAAAATTTATCTTCAGATTTCAAAAATATTATATCATACATTGAGAATGTAAATTCTAATTCAATTTTAGTCCTATCTTTTAATAATAATTTAGACAAAAGAAAAAAAATCTATAAATCTTCTCAAAAATATGGTACTGTTTTTGAATCAAAAAAAATATATGATAATCAAGTTTACGGATGGATAGAAAGTCAATGCAGTTTTAAGTCTCTTAATCTTCATCCTAATTCAATTAAAATTATAGCTGATTTTACAGGTAACGATCTTTCACAAATAGACAATGAACTTGAAAAACTTAAATTAAATTCAAATAAAGATGATATTATTAACCCAGAGGATGTAGAGGATATAATAGGCTTTAGCAAAGAATATAATTTTTTTGAGTTAACTAAAGTAATTGGTAAAAATAATTACATTAAGTCTCTTGAAATTGTTTCATACATGTCCAAGAATATTAAGAAATATCCTCTGCCATTAATTATTGGTACAGTATATTCCTTCTTCAACAAGTTATTTATATATCATTCCATAGAAAACAAAAATGAAGCACCTAAATTATTAGGAATTAATCCATATTTTATTAATGAATACAGGGAAGCTTCAGTTGTTTATTCAATGAAACGTATATCAAGAATTTTTGGGTATCTACTAGAGGCTGATAAACGATCAAAAGGGATTGAATTTGATAATACTGATCATTTAGGAATACTTAATGATTTGATTTATAAAATATTTAAATCAAATTAACTTTTTGTATTTACTAGGATTTGCTTCATTCATAACAGAGTAAATTTCTTCAAAAATATCTTCAAATGAAGGTTTGCTCACATAATCCCCATCAGATCCATAAGGTGGCCTATGCTCCTTAGCTGTTAGTAAACAGGGTTTACTATCTAAGTATTCATAGATATCTTGATTATTTAATAATTCCTGTAAAATAAAACTAGATCCACCACCTGGAACATCTTCATCAATTATCATTAACCTATTAGTTTTTTTAACACTTTTAGAAATATTTTTAGATAAATCAAAAGGAATTAAACTTTGGACATCAATTACTTCACAGTCTATATCATATTTTTTCATTTCTAAAGCTACTTCATTAACTATGTTTAAAGTTGATCCATATGAGATTAAGGTAATATCTTTTCCTTCTTTAAGAACTTCAATCTCTCCAATTGGAGTCTTGAATTCACCATAATTTAGTGGGAGTTGTTCTTTAGTTCTATAACCATTCAGAGGTTCTATCACAACTGCTGGTTGATCAATTTCTAACAAAGAATTGTAAAAACCTGCTGCTTTGGTCATATTTCTTGGAGTAAGTATAAATATTCCTCTTAAAAAGCTCAGCATACCACCCAAAGGTGATCCTGAATGCCAAATTCCTTCTAATCTGTGTCCTCTAGTTCTAATAATTAATGGAGCTTTTTGACCTCCGTGAGTTCTAAAAGTTAATGTAGCAAGATCATCACTAAGTATTTGTAATGCATACAATATATAATCTAAATATTGAATTTCAGCAATAGGTCTTAGACCTCTCATTGACATTCCAATTCCTTGTCCAACTATTGTAGATTCTCTAATACCTGTATCAAAAACTCTATTCTTACCATGTTTAATTTGTAAACCCTCAAGTCCTTGATTTACATCTCCAATCATCCCAACATCTTCTCCAAAAATGAATATTTTATTATTATTTTCGAGTAGTTTATCAAAATTATCTCTAATAATTATTCTACCATCTACCATCTTATTATCAGGAGAGTATGATGGATTAGTATTGTCAAGATCTTTTAGTAAATCTAAATTTATGGAATAGAGATCAGTTGAATATTTTTCTGAGAGAATATTAATATACTTATTCTTCCATTTAATTAAATCATTTCTATCTTTTGAATCTCCAGGATCAAGTTGATATAAAATGTTTCTACAGATTTTAATAATCTCAGAGAAATTAGAATCATCTATGTTATTAAACATTTCATTAATTTTTTCACTTTCTATTGAAATATCTAGAGTATTTATTGTTTCTATTAAATCAGATTTAGCTTCTTTTATAGGCCTTTGATAAAGATCCCATGCTAATTTTTTTTCATCTTTAACATAATTTGAGATTTCCTTCTTAATATTTTCTAGCTTCTTACTTGAGGCTAGTTTATTTTTAATAATCCATTCTTCAAATTTCTTGTTACAATCGTTCTCTGACTCCCACTTAAGTCTTTCGTCTGTTTTATACCTTTCATGAGATCCTGATGTAGAATGACCAAGTGGTTGGGTTAATTCAGTAACATGAATTATTACTGGAATATGGTGTTCTCTAGCTATTTTTTCAGCATATGAATATGTTTTAATTAATGATTGATAATCCCAACCCTTAACTTCAAGAATTTCAATCCCTGATGATTCAGATGTTACTTTAAATCCAGAAAGAGCTTTAGATATGCTTTCTTTAGTTGTGTGATCCTTATTATGAACTGATATTCCGTAGTCATCATCCCAAATACTTATAATAGCTGGAATTTGAAGAACTCCACATGCATTAACTGCTTCGAAAAAAACACCTTCACTTGTACTGGCATTTCCAATAGTACCCCATACAATCTCATTACCATTATTTGAAAATTTGTCAGAATTATCAACTCTATTGTTTCTGTAAATTTTTGAGGCTAGGCCTAACCCCACAAGTCTAGACATTTGACTAGCTGTAGGTGATACATCTGAAATATGATTTTTTTTCTTTGTTTGGTCAATCCAATTGCCTTCTTCGTCTACGGTATTAGTTAGAAAGTGACCTGACATTTGTCTTCCACCTGACATTCTCTCATATACTTTATCAGGGTGACCGTATAATGCTGCAAAAATCTCTCTAGCTGAAAGTAAGTCTTGTGACATTAATATTGTTTGATCTCTATAATATCCTGATCTGTAGTCTCCTTTTTTAAAGAAGTGACTCATTACAATTTGAGGTAATTCTTTACCATCACCAAAAATTCCAAATTTTCCTTTTCCAAGAAGAACTTCTCTTCTACCTTGAACACTTATTTCACGGCTTAAGGATATTGTCCTGAAGTCATTTATTACTTTTTCCTTAAATTTTTTTAAGCTAATCTCCTCTTTTGTAGAACTAGATATACTCATAGGAATTGCAAATTTACAAATAATTAAATGAACCTTATTACAACCACCTTCTTGAGAAAAGATTACCCAACGATTCGAGGTTGTAGGAGACTATAAATCTTATTTTATTTCTATATCTAAAATCATTTAGCTCAAAGCCATTGCTAGAGCTTATTGGTAAGTAAAGTTCAAAGAAATCTGGTAGAAGATTTAGCCTTAAACCTGTTCCATAAAAATATCTAGAATCTTCTTTACTGTCTTTAAGCATACCTAAATCAAGATAACCCTCAACCCATTTCCAAATTCCTATATTTAAATTAGTTGAAAGCATAAAATTATTTGTTGTGGGATCTTCAAAAAATGATTTAAACCCTCCGCCAGCCATTATAAATTGCTGACTTAGCAAACCTGTACTTTCTGATCTACCTAAGTAATTATCTAAAAATAAATATCCACCAGATCTACCTAGATTATAATTGAAGTTATCAAATTCATCATTATTCCAGAAAAATTTACCCAGATATAACCTAGCTTGAAATTGTCTATTACTTTTAAATAATCTTCTATAGTCAAATACGAAATTTATTTTTCCAAAATTATCAGAAAACTCAGTGTTAATAGAGCTTTTTAGATATTTAATGATTCCTATGTCAGAATAATAATAACCTAAATTATAAATGGAGTATTTATCTAATAAATTATTATTTTGAATATCAGAATCCTTGTTTACGTTAAACAGAGATAATGATATTGATTTTTTGACTTTTGATCTTAAGTTCTTATTGTCTCTAAAATTTATTCTAACAGAAGGAGAAAAAACCTGATATCTTAAGTTTTCTTTATAATGATTTGAAGTGTAGAATAAATTAAATATTGTCGAATAATTATCTTTAAGCTCATTATTTAATTGATATTTTAAGTTTAAAGACCCTACCAAAGCATCTTCTTTTGATGCATATTGGGTAAATATTTCAAAATTAAACAGTTTATTTTTTAATCCCTTGTTTAGAAGGTTAATGCCCGGTGAAACACCATCATATAAGTTATAAGTAACTTCGGGTCTTAAAAATAGTGTCTTAAATTTAGGATTTTCAAGATCACCAATAAATTTTATTTTTAAAGGCTTTAGATTAGAATTATTATAGATCCAATTATTACTCTTGTTTAACTCAGGAAGGGATATCTTAGGATTTATAACAATATAGTCAAAATCAATATTAGGAATTTTAATTTTCTTATACTCTTCAAAATCAATATTTTGAATTATACTATCATTTTTTAAATAACCAATGGAATAGGGTATGGAAATATTATTTTTCTCTTCAATTAGAATTTCTTTTTTATTGATTCTCCTTAGCTTTAAATCAATTGATTGTCTGTTGCCAATATAATCTTCAATAAACCAGTTAAGATCACTCTTTTCGTAATTTAAGAAGAGGTTATTTAAATCCTCTCTTGAATCTATGGAGCTAATTTTTAGTATTAAATCCTTGAGATTATTTTCTCCAATAAGATTCTCTAAATATTTTAAGCCAACTCCAGAATGATATGGAGAAGCAATATCATGATTTATCCTAGTTAAATACTCACTAGACTGATCATCTGCCTGGTGAAGATTTAGTCTTTGAACATACTCAGAATAATTTAAAAACAGATCATTAAAATTCATTTTTGAAATCTCATAGTTTTTTAAAAAACTAATTCCGGAGAGTCTACCAATAAATCTAACTTTCGGGTAGAAATCATTTATATATTTGTCAATAATAAAAATCTCCAAACCTTTATATATCCAGTGAGATTCTCTTCTATTTAAGTTTAATTTTTGATTTAAATAGTTGATGATAAAGGATTTTAAAAAAACTATTTCTTCTAAAAACTCATCTGAGAAAGGGCTTATAAAGCTTGGCAATTGATTAAGCCCATAAAAAGGATTTGAATCATAATCTTTTTTTGGTACAAGAAGTTTGAGGTCTGAATTATCATTGAAATAATCTTTAACGAAATTGTTCACTCTTGTTATCTTTTTTTCAGCCTCTTTTAATGAAGATATTTTAAAAATATCAGTTTCAATTTCGTTATTAATATTTTGAAAATTCCTATAGTTTTCATCAATTAATAAATCAATTTTAACGTCATTTATGTCTGAACCTGATAGATAAACATTCTTTGTGTCGGTTAACACTTCTGTTTTATTTATTTTGAGATTTGAGAATAGATAGTAACTTTTATCAAAAGAAACTTTCATTTCGTATCTTGATTTCTTTAAGGATTGGTCATTTAGATTTAAATTACTTTGACTATACCATTCAGATTCGGAGATATTTGAAAAGACTATTATCCAATTCTTCAAGTAGTAGTTACTATTATCAAAACCATATCCTGTAAATTTTGAATCAGGTAATTTTACTTGATAGTTAATTTCTATTTCAATCGATTCCCCTTTTTTTAATTCTTTTTTAAGATAAATGTTAATTATATCAGATGTCTTTTCTGACTTCCTCCATGATTCAATATTATTTGAAGTAATACTCTTAATCTGTGTTGATCCTCTTTGTTTTTTTGTGGCAAAAGTGAAACTCCTTGAATATTCATCTGAAATTCTTTTAGCTAGACTAGTTCTGTTATCAACATATGAATTAGCCCAATCTTCAAGAACTATTTTATTTAATGAAATATTAGAGGTATTCTTAAACTTCATAATCTGACTAACAGTCAAAGTTTTATCCTCTGAGTTTAGTTTAGCTTCAATATTATATGAGTTAATATTTTGGCAAAATGTGTTAATTGGGAAAATTAACATTATCAATATGAAAAAGTTTGAAATATTTCTCATTATTGAAATTCTTTTGAAAGGTATTTAGCAGTATACCCTTTGTTATTCTTTATTATTTCTTTTGGACTTGCAGAGTCTATAAGCTTACCTCCATTTTTACCACCTTCTGGACCTATATCTATAATGTAATCAACCTGTTTTATTACATCTAAATTATGCTCGATAATAATTATTGTATTTCCTTTATCTACTAATTGATTTAAAACATTTAGAAGAATTCTTATATCTTCAAAATGAAGACCTGTAGTGGGTTCATCAAGAATATAGATTGTTTTACCAGTATCTTTTTTTGACAGTTCACTTGCTAGTTTTATTCTTTGTGATTCTCCACCAGATAATGTTGTGGATGATTGACCAAGAGTAATGTATCCGAGTCCTACACTGTCTATAGCTTTTAATTTATTATATATTTTAGGTATTGATGAGAAAAAATCTAAAGATTTAGAAACACTCATATCCAATATGTCTGAAATGGATTTTCCTTTATATCTAACCTCAAGAGTTTCTCTATTAAATCTTTTTCCATTACATACCTCGCATTCTACAAAAACATCAGGTAAGAAATTCATTTCAATTAATTTCATTCCCCCGCCTTTACAGTTTTCGCATCTTCCACCTGAAACATTAAAACTAAATCTTCCTGGTTTATACCCCCTTATTTTAGATTCAACAGTGTCTGAAAATAATTTTCTTATTTCACTGTAAACTCCAGTATAAGTTGCAGGATTACTTCTAGGAGTTCTTCCAATTTGTTGTTGATTGACTTCAACTACTTTATCAATATTTTCAATACCTTCAATTTTTTTATATTCTAAGGGTGATTTAACTGAATTATAGATTTTAGAATTTAAAATAGGATACAACGTTTCATTTATTAAAGTTGACTTACCGCTACCCGAAACACCTGTAACAGCAATCATTTTACCAAGAGGAAAGTCAACATTAATGTTTTTCAAGTTGTTTCCTTTACATCCAAATAATTTTATATAATTTCCATTACCAGGTCTTGTGTTTTTTGGTATTTCAATTTTTTTAATATTATTAAGATAATCTGCAGTAATTGTTTTTGCTTTTTTAATCTTATTCGGAGATCCTTCATATATAATATCACCACCATTAATACCAGCATAAGGACCTAGATCTATAATGTGATCAGAACTCATTATCATTTCTTTATCATGCTCAACCACAATTACTGAATTCCCAGAGTCTCTGAGTTTTTTTAGTGAGTCAATTAATTTTAAATTATCTTTTTGATGAAGTCCTATACTAGGCTCATCAAGTATATACAGAACTCCAACTAATTGTGAGCCAACCTGAGTTGCTAATCTAACTCTTTGAGCCTCTCCACCAGAGAGTGATCTTGATGACCTTGAAAGTGTTAAATACTCAAGGCCTACATCAATTAAAAACTGGATTCTAATTAAAATTTCTTTTGTTATTTCCTCAGATATTCTGATTTCTTTATCAGTTAAGTTATCATTAAGGTTTTTAAACCATTCTTTGACCTCTGATAGGTCCATTTCACTTAGTTCGAAGATATCTTTATTATTAATTCTAAATGATCTAGATTCTATCTTTAATCTACTACCTATACATGATTTACATTTTTTAATATCAACAAATTGAAGTGCCCATCTTCTTAAGCTTTTAGATTCATTATTATTTAATTGGTCTTTAATAAATGCCTCTATTCCCATATAATCAATCTCATATTGTCTTTTTACCCCTAAATCTTTTGAATTGATTATAAAACTTTTTTTACCACCATTAAGAATAAAATTTAAACCATCTTTTGGTATTTTATTAATAGGTCCACTAAGAGAGAAATTATAATATTTTGATATTAATTCAACTTGTTTATGAATCCATGAGTTATCTTTTTTTCCTATTGGTAATATTCCACCATTATTAATTGATATCGAATCATCTGGAATTAATTTTTTTAGATTTATTTCATGTTCAGTTCCTAGACCGTTACATGTTTCACACATTCCTTTAGGTGAATTAAAAGAAAAGGTGTTAGGTTCTGGTTTAGGATATGAAATGCCTGTTTCAGGACACATTAAATTTCTACTAAAATATTCTGGTTTTCCAGATTCTGAGTCTAAAATAAAAATTGTTTCATTTCCATATTTCATAGCAATCTTAATAGACTCTGCTAGGACTCTTTTTGACTCAAAATCATCTTTGACAGATAAATTATCTACAACGAGACTTATGTCATGTGTTTTATATCTATCAAGCTTCATACCTCTTTTAATATCGACAATATCACCGTCAACTATAACTTTTGAAAACCCTTGTTTAGTGAAATTTTCAAAAAGATCTCTATAATGTCCTTTTCTTGATCTTATTATTGGAGCTAGAATAATAATTCGCTGATTTATAAACTTCTCACATATTAACTTTATAATCTGTTCATCAGTATTTTTTACCATTTTTAAATTAGACTTATGGCTGTATGCTTCACCTATTCTTGCATATAATAGTCTTATAAAATCATAAATATCAGTAACTGTTCCAACAGTAGATCTAGGGTTTTTACTTGTGGTTTTTTGCTCAATTGCAATTACTGGAGATAAACCCTCAATTTTTTCTACATCTGGTCTTTCATAGTTTCCTACAAATTGTCTTATGTAGGCAGAAAAAGTTTCCATATATCTTCTCTGACCTTCAGCATGAATTGTATCAAATGCTAAAGAAGATTTTCCACTTCCAGATAAACCTGTAATAACAACAAGTTTCTCTCTTGGAATCTCTAAATCTAGATTTCTAAGATTATGAACTTTTGCGCCTTCAATTTGAATCGTGTTATTCAAGTTTGGATTAGAATTTATTTTAAAATACTTGCATGATCATCTCCTCTAGGATCTGCTCCTGTTGAAACTTCTCCATTTTCATCTATAAAAATTGCATCAACTTTACCTATAGAAGATCTAGCTGACATACCAGAGCTATCAGATTTAATAGGGAGTGAGATTACAAAGTAATTTTTAGATTTTAGAATTGAATCTTTAACAGAGTCTATTCCGCCTTCTTCAATAATTACTACATCTGGTAACCATTGATGATGAACTCGAGGAGCATTTACTGCTTCTTGCATTGACATATCATATTCGTAAACATTAAGAATTGTTTGAAACACAGAAGTTATAATAGTTGATCCTCCTGGAGTCCCTACTATTAGAGATGGTTTTTTATCTTTTAGCACTATAGTAGGTGTCATTGAGCTTAGCATTCGCTTATTAGCTTCTATAGAATTTGCTTCACTACCAATTAAACCAAAACTATTAGGGTGGCCAGGTTTTGAGCTAAAATCATCCATTTCATTATTTAAGAAGAATCCACCTTCTTCAACAAATACTTTAGATCCATAGTTAGTATTTAGAGTAGTTGTGACAGAAACAGAATTTCCACTAGCATCTATAATTGAATAGTGAGTTGTTTGATCACTTTCTTCTATAGTTTTAATTTTACCATGAGATACATCGCTGGAAAGAGTTGCCTTATCCCATGAGAAAGATTTCATTCTATTATTAACATATTCATCATCCATTAATTCGTATACTGGAAGTTTACTGAAATCAGGATCACCCATATAGAAACTTCTGTCTGCATATGCTCTTCTTTCAGCCTCAACCATTAGCTGAATTGATTCAACAGAGTTATGTCCAAACTGACCTATATTGTAGCCCTCTATTGCTTTTAATAGTTGACCTAGAAGAATTCCTCCACTTGAGGGTAGGGGCATTGAAATTATTTCTAAATCTTTGTACTTGAATTTTATTGGATCTCTCCAGACTGAATTGTAATTTTTTAAATCTTCTACTGTCATTATTCCTCCGCTTTGTTGGATTTCTTCAACAATCATTTCTGCAATTTCTCCTTCATAAAATGCTTTAGGTCCATTTTTTGAAATTTTATCAAGAGTAATAGATAGATTTAAGTTTTTTAAAGTATCACCTTGTTTATAGTTTTGTGAAAATAAAGATTCATTCCCGTTAACGTTTATGAAATCTTGAAGTTTATCTTTTAAAGCTTCTTCTTGCTTTTTTGTAACAATAAAACCATTTTTCGCTAAATCAATTGAAGGTTGAAATAGATCTTTAATTGGCAGAGAGCCAAATTTTGAATGAATTTCAAATATACCAGATATTGAACCAGGAACTCCAACTGCAGCTCCACCTAGGGTACTCATGTTTTCTATTACATCTCCATTTTCATCTAAATACATATCCTTAAATGCTTTTCCTGGTGCTTTTTCTCTAAAGTCAAGTGAACCGCTTTCTCCTTCAGAAGTATGGTATACTACAAAACCACCTCCACCTATATTTCCAGCTATAGGGTATGTAACAGCTAGAGCAAGGTGAACAGCTACCATTGCATCAAATGCGTTGCCACCTTTTTTCATAATTTCAACACCTATATCAGATGCTTCTTTTCTAGCTGAAACAACAGCAGGGTTGTATGATTTACCACAACTTAGTATTAAAAATGATAAGATAAATGGGATAAAATTCTTCATAATAAAATTTCGTGTAATTTACAATTTATATATTTACATTTCATATGACTTTAATAAAAAATATATCGGGATTTAGAGGGACAATAGGTGGTCAGAATAATGAAAATTTAACACCAGTTGATATTGTGAGTTCTATAGCAGGATTTTCTAAATTAATTAAAGAAAATAATCCTAATAAAAACAATCTTACTGTAATAACGGGTAGAGATGGAAGAAAATCTGGTGAAATGATTCAAAGTATTGTAAACTCAGTTTTTTCTTCAATGGGAATCAATGTTATAGATGCTGGATTATCAACAACTCCTACTCTTTGCTGGGGAGTATTAAACAATGATGCTGTTGCTGGATTAATGATAACAGCTAGTCATAACCCTCAAGAGTATAACGGCTTAAAATTTTTTAATGATGAGGGTGAGTTTTTATCTAAAGAAGATGTAACTAAAGTCATAGAATATTCAGAACTAAAAATTCATAATTTTACTCAAAATGAATCTCTTGGAGTGATAAGTAAATATGATGACTTAATAGATGATCACATCGAAGCTATTATCAATCTAGATATTCTACCATTAAAGGAAATAAAAGAACTTAATCTTTATGTAGTAGCAGACGCTATTAATTCTGGTGGAGCTATTGCCTTACCTAAGCTTTTGGAAAAATTAAACATTAAGTATAAAATTATAAACTCAGAGATTGAGGGTATTTTTAATCATACTCCTGAGCCTCTTGCAGAAAACTTAAAAGATCTTTCTCAAGAAATTATAAACAATAATGCTGATTTTGGAATCGCAGTTGATCCAGATGTTGATCGTCTTGTTTTTTTTGATGAAAATGGAAAAATTCTTGGAGAAGAATATACTCAAGTTTTTTGTTCTGATTTTGTTCTTTCTATAAATAACGGAAATACAGTTTCAACATTATCTTCATCAAATGCACTTAAAGACCTAACAGAATCTTATGGGTCAAATTATTATTTTACTCCTGTTGGTGAAATGAATGTTGTAAAAAAAATGAAGGAAGTTAACTCCATAGTAGGTGGTGAAGGTGGTGGAGGTATCATTTATCCAGAATTACATTACGGAAGAGATGCCCTTGTTGGTGTTGCACTTTTTCTTGGTTTACTAGTTAAAAAAGATTGTAAAGTTTCAAATCTTAAGAGTGATTATCCAGTTTATTTCATGAAGAAACTTAAAGTATTACTTAAAGATGATAAAATCATCAGTAAGATATTTGAGGATATTACTAATAAATATTCTGATTTATCACCAAATACAGATGATGGGGTTAGAATTGACTTCGAAGAAGGTTGGGTCCATATGAGAAAATCCAATACAGAGCCAATTGTTAGAATTTTTTCTGAATCTAAAGATCAGGAGAAAGCAGATAATCTAGCTAATAAGATTCAAAAAGAGATTGTATTATTAAGTAATTAGGTGTTTAAACCTATTGTGAGTCCAAAAGTATTGTGATGGGTCTCTGTAGATTTGGTTTTCAAGAAGACTCAGAAACTGATCGGTAATGCTATATTGATTATCTTTTTCTTCTAAAATCTCAATAAATTTTGTTTTATAATGCCCTCTTTTTGTTCTAGTTATATCAGCAAAAACAACTGATAAATTAAAGTCTTTAGAAAATCTTTCAGCACCTGTAAAAATGGGAACTTTTTGTCCAAGAAACTTATTGATATATGACTTTCCAATTTTTCTAGGTGATTGGTCTGCAGCAAACCCAAATAGGTGATATTTATTAACATCCAGATTATTCATAAAATCATTAATATGATATCTTGATACAAGAAAAGCA
>Ga0233432_10000319_pt1 | contig 45883 bp, 38 predicted proteins | sample SI_122_August201_6_FD_179870 | JGI IMG/M metagenome (GOLD analysis project Ga0233432, IMG submission 179870) | Seawater microbial communities from Saanich Inlet, British Columbia, Canada - SI_122_August2016_10_MG | ecosystem: Environmental > Aquatic > Marine > Inlet | place: Canada: British... | reverse complement strand
AGCTCATCGTTATCAATTTGGCTCATTGTTTTAATCACACACTCAATTACAGAAACACTACCACCTTGGACGCACAGGCAACTATTTTGCCGAGAGCTGCATTTTCACTGATTCCGGCAGTAATTCAAACTCTTTTTTAACGTTAAAAAATGCCTTTCCATCAAAAATTAACATTATTTTTAACAGTCTATAAAATCATATAAAACATATAGTTACGAAAGCACACGAAAATCTTCATATATAATTTTGCGCGTTCTAGCAGAATCGCTTTTATTCAGGGAGATATGCAAGAATCTCATAATTAAACGTTAAAAAATCGCCATACAGTAATGCCACAAATGAATTTTGGCCCCAGGGATGGATTTTCATAGCGCCAACACTGCCTGGCCCTGATGTAGAACGTTCTCCGATAATTCAGAACAGCTTACATTGCCAGACTCTGTTTTTTAGAACCAACAATTCTCGTTGAGAGCTTGTTTCTGTATAGGATGTGCACCGGCTGTGAGTAGCCTGTGGATTGTTTTCATGAGTGGTTTTTTCCGTAAAATACCGCTCGAATCAACGGAAAAATGATGTTCGCACTGTATCTGATGAGTTAATATTATCGGCCCGGTCCGGCACTGGTCAGACCCGGCTATGAATCCAATAAAATTATAATTATCCAGAACATTTCTGGCAGGCTGGCATGGCAGATTCACCCTTCAGTGATAACAAATTATCGGACGCCGCAATTCCCAGAGCGACCAGCCTGAAACTGCCTCCTCATTCCGTTGATGCTGAACAATCAGTGCTAGGTGCGCTGATGCTGGATAATAGTGCCTGGCATGACCTTTCTGAAATCATCATCGCAGAAGATTTTTATCGCAAGGAACATTACCTGATTTTCCAGGCCATGCAACACCAGGCCGCTGAGGGCAGCCCGGTAGATCTGGTAACACTTTCAGAATCCCTGGATAACGCCAATAACCTGGACAAGGTTGGCGGCGTAGATTATCTCGGAGAGCTGGTGGAAAACTCACCCAGCTCAGCCAATATCCTTGCTTACGCCAAAATTATTCGTGAGCGTGCCATCCTGCGTAAACTGATCAGCGCAGCCAATGCCATTTCTGAAAATTCATTTAATCCAGATGGCAGGGACAGCGTAGAGCTTCTCGACCTGGCTGAAAAACAGGTGTTCAAGATTGCTGACGAGCGGCCCCGTGATGGCGGACCGCAAATAGTCAGCCCCATTCTTGATTCCGCCCTGGAACGCATTGATAAACTGTTTGCCGCCAAAGGCAGCATCACCGGTATGACTACCGGTTTTAAAGGCCTTGATGAAATGACCTCGGGCTTGCAGAAGTCGGATCTGGTGATTGTTGCTGGTCGACCCTCCATGGGTAAAACAAGTTTTGCCATGAATATGGTAGAAAGCGCGATATTAAATAGCGACAGCCCCATTGTAGTGTTCAGCCTGGAAATGCCCGCGGAAAGCCTGGTGATGCGTATGTTGTCATCCATCGGCAGAATCGACCAGACCCATATGCGCAACGGCCAGCTTGAAGAAGGTGATTGGGACAAGTTGACCAACGCCGTACACAAAATTAAAAACAAACCTCTGTTCATTGACGACACCGCCGGGCTCAGCCCCATGGAAATGCGCTCACGAGCACGCCGTATCTGGCGCGAACACGGTCACCTTGGCATGATCATGGTGGATTACCTGCAGTTGATGCAGGTAAAGGGCACATCGGAAAGCCGCACCGGGGAAATCTCGGAAATTTCCCGCTCCCTGAAAACCATGGCGCGTGAATTTGATTGCCCGGTTGTTGCCCTGTCACAGCTCAACCGCTCCCTTGAGCAACGCCCCAACAAACGTCCGGTAATGTCAGACTTGCGTGAATCCGGAGCGATTGAGCAGGATGCCGATGTCATTATGTTCGTCTATAGGGATGAAGTGTATAACGAGGACTCCGAACACAAGGGTGTTGCAGAGATTATCATTGGCAAGCAACGTAATGGCCCTATTGGCACCAAGTTGCTCAGTTTCGTCGGCAAGTACACCCGCTTTGAAAACTACATGCCTCTCAATGATGACTTTGGTGGAGGCTATGGTGGCGGCAGTTCATCTTCAGGTGGCGCGCCTTCCGGGTCCTATGGCCAGGCTGCTATGGCGCCTTCCAGTAAACCCGCTGCGACTAATATCCCCTATGATGCCTTTTCCGATGATCCCTTTGAAGAGGATGACTAGTTTGATGAGTCATGTGATACAGGCATCCCGATAGTGGCTCACCGAGTTCAGGCCAGCATTGACCTCAAGGCACTGCAACATAACTTTTCCATCGCGCGCTCCCGTGCAAAGGCCTCCCATATTGCCGCCATCATCAAGGCCAATGCCTATGGCCATGGTCTTGAGCATTCAGCCCTTGCTCTCAATGATGCAGACCTCTTCGGCGTAACAGATGTCCATGAAGCCCTGGCCTTAAAAAATACCGGTATAAGCAAACCCATCCTGGTATTACAGGGACTGATTCATGCTGATGAACTGCAATTAATAGTTGAGCATAATTTCGAGCTGGTCGTGCATTCGTCCAGCCAGCTGACCATGATTGATGAGGCGCTAAGCAAGATCACGATAAAAAAACCACTCACTTTCTGGTTAAAAATGGATACCGGCATGGGACGTCTGGGCATTGAACCCAACGGTTTTGCCACTACCTATAAAGCGTTACTGGGCAGACCTTACACTGGCGCAGTGAACATGATGACTCACCTGGCCAATTCCAGCATCCCCGACTCTGCCTTGAATCTTCAGCAGTTAAAAGCCTTTCGAGAAGTAGAAGCCCAGCTTGAGGATGAATCCCCGGTCACCAGCATTCCGTCTTCTTCCGGGATTTTGTCTGATTTACCTCTGTCATGTGATTGGGCCCGGCCCGGCATTATGCTGTATGGCAGCTCACCTTTTAATTACGAGCTGGAACACTTGCGCCGAGATAAATTCGATTTGCAGGCAGTCATGACCTTGCAGGCACGCATCATTGCCATCAGGGATCTCAAGCAAGGGGACAACGTCGGCTATTGTTCCCAGTATATCTGCCCGAAAGATATGCGCGTGGGCATTGTCAGTATTGGTTATGCAGATGGCTACCCCAGTAACGCACCAAACGACACCCCGGTACTGGTTGCAGGCAAACACACCGGCACCGTAGGCCGCGTATCGATGGATATGCTCGGTGTTGATCTGAGCGAGATTCCAGAAGCCAGTGTGGGAGACCTGGCGACTTTATGGGGACAAGATCTGTCTCTGGATGAAGTGGCAGCAAAAACCGGCATCCTTTCCTATAATTTAACGTGCAGTGTTGCCCGACGGGTAAGTTTTAAGTATTTGTGAGGATATAGATTTAAGTAACATGTTCTTGGTGGATATCGGTCCTGCAGACCATCTTCCGCCCTACGGGCTTCAATAAATATTGTAGGGCGGAAGAAGGGCACAGCCCGATATACGCCTGACGACTACGGAAATAAATCAATAATAAAATGGCCAAACAAAAAACAGCCTATGTCTGCAATGATTGCGGTGCCGAATACACCAAGTGGCAAGGGCAATGCCTTGCCTGTCAGGAATGGAATACGCTAACCCGTATTTTGCTAGGTCCTGCCACTTCACCCTCTACGCCTAAAAACTTCAAACGCAAAGGCATTAGTGGAGATGCTGGCGGTCCAGCGACTGTCGTGCAAACTCTCGACATGATCAATCTGGAAGAACAACCGCGCTTCACCACCACCATGGGTGAATTTGATCGTGTACTGGGCGGTGGTCTGGTACCTGGTTCTGCGGTACTCATTGGCGGCAATCCTGGTGCCGGCAAAAGCACCTTGTTATTACAGATCATGTGCCAGATGTCACAGTCAATGGATGCATTGTATGTCACTGGCGAGGAAAGCCTGCAGCAGGTAGGAATGCGCGCCAAACGTCTGGGGCTGCCTACTGATAAATTACAAATGCTGACAGAAACCAATATCGAGGAAATTACTCGTGTTGCCGAAGAGTGTCAGCCAAAAATTATCGTTATCGATTCTATTCAGGTAATGCATTCTGCTGATGTACCTTCGGCGCCTGGCAGTGTCAGCCAGGTGCGTGAGTGCGCGGCTTACCTGATTCAATATGCCAAACAAACCGGCACCGCCCTTTTTTTGGTCGGTCATGTCACTAAAGATGGCAATCTTGCAGGCCCGAAAGTACTCGAACATATGATCGACTGTTTCATGATGCTGGAAGGAAATGATGATAGTCGTTTTCGCACTCTGCGCGGACAAAAAAACCGTTTCGGCGCCGTCAATGAACTGGGTGTTTTTGCCATGACAGAAACCGGGCTTAAAGAAGTAAAAAATCCCTCAGCCATATTCCTGGCCCGAACCGAGGAAGTGTCTCCCGGCAGCCTGGTAGTTATTTTGTGGGAAGGTACACGCCCCCTACTGGTAGAAATTCAGGCGCTGGTCGATACCAGTCAATTTGGCAATCCGCGCCGTATCGCTGTGGGTCTTGATCACAACCGGGTTTCCATGTTGCTGGCTGTACTGCATCGCCATGGTGGTCTTTTCATGGCCGACCAGGATGTCTTTGTAAACGTGGTAGGCGGCGTGAAAGTCGCTGAAACTGGTGCCGATCTGGCTTTACTACTTGCCATTGTTTCCAGCTTCAAGGATGCCTCTTTACCCCGGGAACTGGTGGTGTTTGGTGAAGTCGGACTGGCCGGGGAAATCCGTCCCGTGCCCAGCGGGCAGGAACGCTTACAGGAAGCCGCAAAACATGGCTTCACCCGCGCCATTGTGCCTAAAGCCAATGCGCCGAAAAAACCCATTGCAGGCATGAAAGTGATTGCGGTCAGCAAACTCAGCGAAGCGCTGGAGGCCTTGTAAATGTCCTCTTCGCTGATCCCCGAACGCCCCTTACTAATCTCGCCCATGCTTGCTGCCACTATTGGTCTTGAAGAAACAGTTATGTTGCACGTCCTGAGCGAAATGAAACTGCGCATGCCGGTGATTTTTCGCGACAATCTGCGCTGGCTGGATGTGAATCTGCAGGCTTTGTCTGATGCCATGCCTTTCTGGAATCTCGCCGATATCACCCGCATTCAGCAAAGCTTGCTGGAGAAAGGCCTTATCCAGGTTGACGGCGGCGATAGCCAATCCGGGTTTTTCAAAATTGCCATTAACGAAGCCAGCGTCAATAAAAAAACACCGGAGACAAAACCAGCTCAGCAAAGTACAACAGCACAGACGCCACCTGCACAAAAACCTTTTTCTTCCAATCCTTCTGCCACTTCTGCTCCGACCAATCCATTTCATCAGACACCCACCAGCGGCAAGGCTTCACGGATACCCGATAACTGGCAACCCAGCGAAGATTTATATCAACTATGCAGCAGACGAAACATACCCAGAGAATTTATAGACGAACATGTCAGGTTGTTTGTTATAAGCCAGCAGGAAAGACGTAAAGCGCAATACTCCTGGCACAATACTTTTTATAAATATATTCTCAGGGAATGGGAAAACAGAAGAAGTCACATTGGGCTGAAGGAACTGGAAGCCAATATGTCCCAGGAATGGATGCCCAGTGATGATGCCGTCAGTATTCTTGAACATGCAGGCATCAACCATTCCTTTATTGAAGATGCAGTGCCCGAGTTTGTCTTGTACTGGCGAGAAACCGGCCTGAAAACAAGCACCTGGAATACCAAGTTTATTGCCCATGTGCGCAACCAATGGGCCAAATATGAATCTGCGCTTGAACATGACACCACTCCCAAGCTCCTGCCAGAGAACTATGAAGCCAGCGAGGAAGTATATGGTGTACTGGCAATGGCAAATATCGATGAAGGTTTCGCCCGCGCATTGGTTCCGGAATTTATTTTGTATTGGCGGGAACGCAAAGAGTTGTCCGCCTCCTGGAACACAAAATTTTTACAGCATGTGAAATTCAAATGGTCGCATAGGGAAAAGGAAGATAAGGAATTTATTGAACGGGTGACCGATCGAAGTTGGGCGAATTAGTCTGACCTTGTTAAAGGGTTTATAAATCAGGACGGCTGCGCCTTCCACGGCGGATGACGGCCTGCGGCCTTTTCCGCCCTACGCCTATTTGGAAAATTCATGTAGGGCGGAAAAGCGCAGCGTCATCCGCCGTGGCGAACACAGTTCGCCCAAAAAAATCAGCATTTACAAACCAAGTTCACTTAAACCAGCATGACCTGCAGGTCTTGGACCCAGATCCCACAAAAACTTCCGCTCTTCTTCTGTAATAGCCAGATCATTAATACTCGCTCTCCTGACTTTCATCAGGCCATTTTCATCAAACTCCCAATTCTCATTGCCATAGGAGCGATACCACTGTCCTGAGTCATCATGCCATTCATAGGCAAAGCGCACCGCAATTCGATTATCAGTAAAGGCCCAAAGTTCCTTTATCAGACGATACTCTTTTTCCTTTTGCCATTTACGCGTCAGGAACTCCACAATCTCTTCCCGGCCATTAAGAAATTCAGCCCGGTTACGCCACTGGCTGTCCACTGTATAGGCCATGGACACTTTCTCAGGATTACGATTATTCCAGCCGTCTTCTGCCGCCTGCACTTTTTGCACAGCGCTTGCATGGGAAAAAGGGGGTAATGGGGGGCGTTGCTCACTCATTTCCAGGTAACCTCGGTGGCAAAAAAATGATCAAACACTTCCCGGTTTGGATGATTGTTTTCATTGCGCTGTGGACTGCGAATATAAAAATCCAGTTGTTGCGCTGCCGGGTTAACTGAGCCCGCTTCACCTGAATCAGGATTCAACTGCACTTTCAATGTTTCCCGATCACGCATGCCCTGGGTGACCATGAAATGGATTTCATAATCTTCGTAAAGCGTTTCCCCATTCAGGCTGGCAGAACCATAGCCCCATCCTGCAACATACAATAAGCTCTTCGGCCAGTTACTGTCCCCGCAACCGGCATTGCCGTGCTCAAATAAGTAGGCTGCAATACCTCCGTCCTGGCAGGATGAAAATTCGTTAAAGCGCTCCAATTGCACTGTGTAGAGACCTTCAGGTAAGACTATTTCGGCGACAAAAGTGCCACTATTGCTGATCTCATTCACATCAATACTGATCTGGCCACCAACAAAATTCAGATTATTGGCCCCATCATCCATATGATCCCAGGGTGATTCATCCCCCAGACTGCCCGCCTGATAAATATTTCTACCTATAATATTAAAGCGGCCATCATAAAGCGCATGCTGCTCAGGGGCATACATGCCCATTGTCGTTTCAGGCTGTGTGCGCGCAGAACGTGCAGGATCTGTGCTGGACTGACACCCTGCCAAGAGCGTGAACAGCAGCAGTGAAATATTTTTCATATCATTTTCTCCCTGATCAATCTTGATCCCGGCTATGGCAACAAGCATAACACTCAAAATGAACAGCCGTGTAAAGGGGTCAGGTGCGCACCAGCATTAATATTTAGGTATACTGCGACGCCTTATATGAATACTAATACGTCAACAAATTCTGCTCTACAAACCTGGCTGGTGCTGGTGTTTGCTTTTATCAGTGGCTTCATCATTATGGCCATTGAGCTTTTAGGCGGCCGCATCCTGGCTCCGTATTTTGGTAGCTCCATTTTTGTCTGGGGCAGTATCATCACTGTTTTTATGCTTTCACTGTCCATTGGTTATTTGTGTGGTGGCAAACTTTCCCTGCTTAAACCAAATCTGAAACTTTATGGCAGTTTTTTTGCCGGGGCCGCAGTGCTTCTATTGCCGCTTGTTTTTGCTGGCAACCAAATCATGGAAGCCATATTTCTTCGCATTGAAGATCCGCGCTATGGCTCGCTAGTGGTTTCAATGCTGCTATTTTTTCTGCCCACCGCCGTGATGGGCATGATAGCGCCATACTCTGTGCGTTTGCTGGTCAGCTCGACCCATGGCAGCGGTCATGTCGCCGGTAAACTCTATTTTATTTCTACTCTGGGCAGTGCCTTGGGCACCCTGGCAACATCTTTTTATCTTGTACTGTGGTTTGAAGTGAACCAGATTCTGATTACCATGTGTCTGGTTCTGTTATGCACAGGCTTTATTGCTATTATTGCTGACTTAAAGGGCAACGATATCTAACTCATGCAAACCTCGGAAAATACAATAGTCCGCAAGCAACTTGCCTGGAGAAATTTCAAGACAGAAATTCTGGTAGTGCTAGCCATCGCACTCATTATTTTTGCTAAAGACATGCTGGCCCAAAATGGCATTCGTTATATTCACCAGGAACGCTCACTGTACCGCAATATTCTGGTGACTGAAGACACACAACGACGCTGCCTGCGCTTCACCATTACCAGTCGTTCAGGTCAAAATCAAAGTTGTCGGTTTCTGGATCAGCCTCGTGAACTGGTTTTTCCTTACGCCAAGATGAGCCTGTCCAGTCTTCTGGTTCAGGACCAACCTCAACGCATTCTCATTGTCGGCCTTGGCGGCGGGACCTTATCGGATACCTACAGTCTGCTTTTTCCTGACACCGAAATTGTTATTTCTGAAATTGATGATGCCGTGGTCAGAGTCGCCAGTGAATATTTCGATTTTAAAGAAACTGACAAGATCAGCGTTGATGTTGGCGATGCCCGTGTTTTTATAAAACGTCAGGGTTTACGCGGAGAAAAATATGACCTGGTGATTCTTGATGCCTTTAACGGAGAATACATTCCGGAGCATTTAATGACCAAAGAATTTCTGGAAGAAGTTAAACGGCTACTTCCGGAAAACGGTATGGTACTCGCCAACACCTTTTCTACCAGCAGACTCTATGCCGCAGAATCAAATACCTATCGTGAAGTGTTCGGTGAATTTTTTAATATCCGCATGAATGGTACTGGCAACAGGGTTATTGTCGCGTCCATGCAACCACTGCCGGACCAGGAAACACTGGTATCTCGAGCACCTGCTATTCGTGAACGCCTGGAGCAATTCGGCATGGATATCACCGAATTTCCGAAACTCATGAGTACAGAGATTACCTGGGACACCAACCAGCGCATCCTTACCGATCAGTATTCTCCGGCAAACCTGCTGAACAATTAGTCTTCTGATTTTCGAATATAATAAACTTAATCAAATATTCACTTTTTGCGTTTGTCCGCATTACCCCATAGTGTCGCTACTGCCCTGTCACTGCCAAGCAGACCAACTATCATGCAGACTCCTCCCACCGCGAAGAAAACAATTATCGGCAGAAACGCCGAGGCATCGTTTTTGGCAAGAGAAAAAAATAAAGAGCCACCGGAAAGTCCAAGAAACAAAAGCCCAACAACCAGCAAGATTACACGACTGGATTGTTTGTACGCATAAGCGCCCTCGCCTTTTTCAAAACGATCAAGCACAAAACCAAAAATTTTGATAAAAATTGCTTTCAATAGTTTTCACCTTGCCTAAATAAAATAATCTTGAGGATCACCAGATTTTTACCCGCTCATCTGGTGCCAGATACAGGGCATCGCCCGGCTGAACATCGAAGGTTTCATACCAAAGATCAAAATTTCTGACTATGCCATTGGTGCGAGCTTCACTATGGGAATGGGGATCAGAGGTGATACGACTTTCAAGATTCTCATCTCTATATAGACGCGCCCAGACCTGGGCCCAGCCCATGAAAAAACGCTGATCACCGGTGAGGCCATCTATTACCGGAGCCACGCGTCCGTTAAGGGACATCTGGTAGGCTTTATAAGCCACCGCCAGGCCACTCAGATCGCCGATATTTTCTCCCAGGGTGAATTCACCATTCAGGAATTTTCCGGGAAGCACTTCAAACTGCTCATATTGATCGACCAGAGCGCTGGCCCGCGCGGTAAATGCTTCGACATCCTCTTCGGTCCACCAGTCACGCAAGTTGCCTTCACCATCATACTTGCGCCCCTGATCATCAAAACCATGACTGAATTCATGACCGATAACTGCGCCAATCCCTCCGTAGTTCACGGCATCATCAGCGTCTACATTAAAAAATGGTGGCTGCAGGATTGCTGCCGGAAACACAATTTCATTCATTGGTGGGTTGTAATAGGCATTCACGGTATAAGGCGTCATAAACCATTCCGCCCGGTTAATCGGGCTGCCCAGTTTTTCCAGTTCCCTGTTGTGCTCCAGACGGCGTGAACGCAACATATTGCCAACAAGATCAAGGGGATCAGCACTTAGCCCAGAATAATCTTTCCATTCCTCAGGGTAGCCAATTTTGGTATTAAACTTAGCCAGCTTTTCCTGGGCCTGGCCCTTGGTCGCATCGGTCATCCACTCAAGTTCGTTAATACCGACCTGGAAGGCTCGGCGCAAATTTTCCACCAGCACATCCATCCGGGCCTTCGCTTCTTCCTGAAAATATTCATCAACATACAAACTGCCAACAACCTCTCCGAGAGCGCTGTCTACGACACCGACACCTCTTTTCCAGCGCGGGCGCATTTCTTCCAGCCCTCCCAACGTACGTCCTTCAAATTCAAACTGGGCCTGAACAAAATTATCACTCAGATAAGCCGCCAGAGAATCTACATATTTGAAACTACTGTAATCCTGCCACTGCTGCAGACTTGTATCATTCCAGATACGGTTCAAGCCTTCGATATAACTGGGCTGGCGAATAACATAAGTAGTTTCTGAAATTCCCAGAACCTCCATATAGCTTCCCCAATCCATGTCCGGTGAAAGACTATTCAGATCATCCAGAGTCACCTTGTTGTAAGTCAGCTCCTCTTGTCTGTTTTTCACCCTGTCCCAATGCTGCTCGGCAATAAGAAACTCAATAGCCAATACGGAATCGGCGGCCTCGCTTGCGCGCTCATAGCCAGCAAGCATCAGGGCAGTTTCGATATAGCTCTGGTAAGCAGCCCGGGCCTCTTCATGCGTTTGATCATCTTCACTCAGATACCAGTCACGATCTGGCAAACCCAGTCCCCATTGACTGAGATAACTGATGTATTGATCTGACTGCATGGCATCAACATCGATATAAACCCCGACAGGCATTTGTACACTGATATGATTCAGCTCTGCCATCTTCAACAACATTTCATCTTTACTGGAAACTTCTGCGATTTCAGCAAGTGTAGCTTGCAGCGGTTCGGCACCAATCGTATTTACAAGATCCTCGTCCATAAAGCTTGAAAAGAAACTGCCTACTTTTTGTGTTTCTGAACCCTCAGGCGCACCCAGGCCGGCCGCATTTTCAATGATAATACGCAGGTTAGCTTCTGCCTCATCGCTTAAAGCAGTAAAAGCACCATAGTTGGATTTATCGGAAGGAATTGGCGTATCACTGAGCCAGGATCCATTTACATAGCGATAAAAGTCATCGCCCGGAGCGATAGTGTCATCGAAATTTGCCCTGATAATGCCTGACCCCAATGTCGTTGGTAAGACAGCAGTAGAGCTGTCAGCAGCATCTTCAGAGGAACAAGCTATTAATGCGCTCAAGAAAATTAGCAAAACCGGTAATTTCATGATGATTTTGTCCATATCAGAGTCTCTTCAAAAAATTGTCAATTTATTAACAGGAAATAAGAGGAAGCTTGGATTAAGCAGTATATAGGTTCAACTTAAGTCAGTTCAAACTGCTCACCAGCTTTGCTGTCAGGGGAGCTCAGCACAATGTTGAAAAACTGACCAGTACAACTGATCTAATCGCTATAGAGCTGCGTAATTGCAATAACTCTATAGATAACGAAGGCATTTTTTTGTTTTTATTGTCCCCTTGATGGAGTTTTTTATGCCCTGTTCCCCAACAGGGCATTTTTTTTGGGGAAATAATTGACTCCAGGCAGTCCTTGAAGAAAGTGATTAACTGTTCGGACGGGAAGTGTTGAAGAAATGTTTCCGGTAATGCTGCAACTCATCGATAGAATCCCGGATATCTTGCAGGGCCTGGTGTGTGGTTTCCTTTTTTAGCCCATCCGCAATATCAGGGCGCCAGCGCTTGGCCAGCTCCTTGATTGAGCTCACATCAAGATTACGATAATGGAAAAATTTTTCCAGTGTCGGCATATAGCGGGCCAGGAAACGTCTATCCTGACAGATACTGTTGCCACACATAGGAGAAAAACCCCGCTCGCAATACTGTGATAAAAACTGGATAGTTGCCTTTTCTGCTTCACTTTCGTTATTCATACTTAAACGAACACGTTCGATCAATCCGGATGCTCCATGATGACGTTGATTCCAGTCATCCATGCCCTCCATCACTGTTGCTGATTGATGTATGGCAAAGACGGGCCCCTCGGCGACAACCTGCAAATCAGTGTTGGTAATGATGGTTGCGATTTCGATGATTCGATCGTTTTCGGGGATCAAACCCGTCATTTCCAGATCAATCCAGATGAGATGCTGCTTTTTATCCATTATTTTCTTATTGCTACCGATAAATTGTTGAAGGATTGTAACAAAGGCACTGATAATATGCCTTATGAAAAAGAAGCAGCTCAACCGTCGCCAACTGTGGCGAATTCAGAAAATGCAGGATGCCTATACCGACAGAGCTGCCAAGAAGAAAGCCAGGCTTGAGGACTCACTCAATACAATGGCTCTTGGTGATGAACAAAAAGGCATTGTCATTTCCAACTTTGGCCAGCAACTGGATGTCGAAGCACTTGAAGGCCCAAACGAAGGCGATATTTTTCGCTGTTTCCAACGCTCCAATATAGATTCCCTGGTCACAGGTGATTATGTCATCTGGCAAGGTGGCGATCCGGTAGGCGTCATTATTGCCGTTCTGCCCAGAGAGAATTTTCTTGAACGCCCCTCCAGTTTAGGGGAGATGCGACCTGTCGCCGCCAATATCGACCAGACCATAATTGTTATTGCCCCTGTCCCGCAACCCTTTGCCAATCTGATTGATCGTTATCTGGTGGCAGCAGAGCAGTACCACCTTGCTCCTGTCATCCTGATGAACAAATCTGATCTAGTGGACGAAGACAATCGGCAGGCAATGCATGACTTATTAGCAATCTATCAGGAGATCGGCTATCCCGTGCTAACAGTTTCCTCAAAAACCGGCGCAGGTATGGAAAATCTCAAAGTTTTGCTGGATGACAAAACATCTGTTTTTGTCGGACAATCCGGTGTCGGCAAATCGGCACTGATCAACACGCTGCTTCCTGATGCCAATACCCAGGTGGGTGAATTATCAGAAGCCAGACATAAAGGGAAACACACGACTACCTCAGCGCGCCTGTATCATTTTTCTACGGGTGGCGACCTAATCGACTCACCTGGAATTCGGGAGTTTCATCTGGAGCATCTGGACCATGACACCTTGTTAAACGGCTTCATTGAATTTCGCCCTTTCCTGGGACAATGTAAGTTTCGCGATTGCCGACATGACCAGGAACCCGGCTGTAGTCTGAAACAGGCGGTCGAAGCAGGTCAGATAAATGCCAAGCGCATGGATAGCTACCGACAGATTCATCAGACCCTGGACAATTAAAACATTATGGGCATTACCATTACGTCGATTTCACCACTGCTTCACCATTGCCGGTGGAATCAGTTAAAATCAGCCTTCGCCCCTGCACAGTTTAAGAATCACTTTCCCGGAAAACCCTATCTCATGTCTTTAGCTCTTGATCTTATTATCGAACCGGAAACGCTTGCAGCGGCTCTTGGTGATGACAATCTTTTGATTGTGGATGTCAGCTCTGCCAATACTTATGCGCAAGTGCATGTGCCAGGCGCTATCCATATTAATCCTTCTGAACTTGTCTGCGGTTTACCGCCAGCACCTGGCAAAATGCCTGATAAGGATAAACTTGAAAGCCTTTTTTCACGTATTGGCTATTCCCCGGAAAAACATATCGTTGTTTATGATGATGAAGGTGGTGGCTGGGCCGGGCGCTTTATCTGGACTCTTGATCTCATTAACCATAAACATTATTCCTACCTCAATGGCGGCATTCATGCCTGGGCCAAGGAAAATCATCCGCTGGACAATCAGCCGGTGTCAGCTACGCCCACGCAAGTGACTCTTACTCTGGATAAATCATTCAACGCCGAGCTTGAAGAAGTTCTCGCCTCCCTGGATGATGAGCAAACCAGAATATGGGATGCGCGCAGCCATGAAGAATTTATTGGCACCAAATTATCCTCTGCTCGCGGCGGCCACATCCCCGGGGCAGTCAATCTTGACTGGCTGGAGACCATGGACAGATCCCGCAATCTGAGATTGCTCCCTCTACCGATGCTAAAGCAGATGCTTGAAGAGCGGGGTATACGATCAGGTGACAGGATCATTACTCATTGCCAAACACATCACCGTTCCGGTCTCACCTATCTAATCGCCAAGGCACTGGGTTTTCAGGTGAAAGCCTATGATGGTTCCTGGTCAGAATGGGGCAATTTGCCTGACACCCCGATAGAAACAAACTAAAGCTGATTGTTCGCAGCAGGCCATTACAAAAAATATGAAATCCCTGTTTATTTTCTTTCAACACCTGGCCCCCCAGCACCTGCTTTCGCGCCTGGCAGGGAAACTGGCTGATGCATCTACCCCCGCCCTGAAAAATTTCATGATCAGAAAATTCGTTAAGCGCTATGGAGTCAATATGGCGGAAGCCATAAACTCAGAGGCCGAAGACTTTGCTACCTTTAATGACTTTTTTACGCGTGCTTTAAAACCCGGCACAAGAGAGGTGCATTCGGCTCCGGATTCTTTGGTCAGTCCGGCAGACGGCATCATCAGTGCAGCAGGGAATATCACTGGCGATCAATTATTTCAGGCCAAGGGAAAGAGTTTTTCATTGGCCGCCTTGCTTGGTGGTGACAGCGACACTGCAAGCTCATTTCTGGACGGGTCATTTGTCACAGTTTATCTTTCGCCCAAAGATTATCATCGCGTACATATGCCTTGCGCCGGCATATTAAAAAAAATGATTTACGTACCTGGAAAACTTTTTTCAGTAAACCAGACTACCAGTGAGAGAATTGACGATCTGTTTGCCCGTAACGAACGTGCAGTATGTCTGTTTGATACTGATGCAGGCCCTATGGCGATGATTCTTGTCGGTGCCATGATTGTTGCTGGCATAGAAACAGTATGGTCTGGTCAGGTAGCCCCTGCACCACATGGTCTCTGCACAAGCGATTATGCAAACCAGCACCCTGCGATTCAGCTGGCCAAAGGGGAAGAAATGGGACGGTTTAAGTTGGGTTCAACAGTAATTTTACTGACAGGCCCGGGAGCAGTTAATTGGTTACAGGACGTAGATGAAAATTTTGCTGTGAAAATGGGCGAACAAATTGGCGATATAAAAAAATAGCTTTATCCAACCGCGAACTATTCTTTCCAGGGATCGTGCTTCTTGCTTGAAATCTCTGAAGCAGATTCAGATAGTTTTTCACCATTCTCTTTTCTTTCTCTTCCTTCTTCTCCCCTTTCTTCTCTTCCTTCGCCTATTACTTTGTCATCTCTTTCCTCATGCATGCCTTCCATAGCAAACTCATTATCCGCTTTTAGTTTTTTCCTGATGACCAGAGTCTTTGCAATCTTGTCATGAAAACCCTGTTTTCTTTTATCAATACCTACCCAGAGAAGACCGAGAAATAACGGGATAATTGATACATAGTAACCCAGATAACGAAGTACCAGGCGTCCAAAAGGCGGGTGCTGCAGTGTCTTTTCATCAACGATATAAATATCCATCATGATCTTTCCTGGCGTCGCCGAACGGTATTGCCAGAAAACCACAATGACGATCAAGGGCAAGCCATAGTTGATAAAGTCATAAACCAGACCTGGTGACTCAGTAGTAAACAGTATGCCGGGGCCGTAGAAAACCAACAGCAAGGGAACGATGATCATCAGCAAAAAAATAGAATCCAGAATAGACGCCAATACACGAATCCAGAATCCGGCATATTCAATGTCAGATTCCTGAAAAGTATCAGCAGTGTTTTCTTTGGCGGTTGATTCCATAAGCTTAAGTCCTGTTTTTTACCAGACTATTTTATCTTAGCACGGCTATAAAAAATCGCTTCTCAAGCACCTTGCTGCTGGAATACAGCTCAGGCGATATCGACAGGAAAAGAAATGACTTCGCGGATATTATTACTACTGGTTTTTATCATCAGCAAACGATCCACGCCCATGGCGACTCCGGCGCAGTCTGGCAAGCCATGGGCCAGTGCAGCAATAAAATTTTCATCCAGAGGATATTGCGGCAAGCCATTTGAATGGCGCACAGACAGGTCTTTCTCAAAACGCTGGCGCTGCTCTTCTGGATCTGTCAACTCATCATAGCCATTTGCCAACTCCATACCATGCGCGACCAGCTCAAAACGTAAAGCTACCAGCTGCCCCTGCTCATTTTCTGCCAGCTTCGCCAATGCAGCCTGGGATGGTGGGTAATGAGTAATAAAAACAGGCGCCTTTAAGTGCGGCTCGATACAGTGGCTAAATAATAAATCCAGCCATTGATCAGAATCATCACTATCAAAACTCACCTCCAGTTTTGCTCTGGCGACCTGCTTCAAAGCAGCAAGGGAACTAGCCAAAGGATCAATATCAAGGTAACGAAAGAACAGTTCAGAGTATGTAAGACGCTCAGCTTTACCCAGGCCAAGCACCAGACTTGCCAGTTCTTCCACTTCATCCATTAGCTGGGTAAGTGAATATCCTGGTCGGTACCATTCCAGCATGGTGAATTCAGGATTATGTTTATTGCCTGCCTCACCATTGCGAAAAGATTTTGCCAATTGGTAAATTGGTCCGCTACCTGAAGCTAAAAGACGCTTCATGGCAAATTCGGGAGAGGTCTGCAGGTAACGAGTTTGCCCTTCACTGCCGTTACCCTGAAGCGTGGTAAGCAGGGAATCCAGAGTCAGGTCGGTACCAGCTGCAGCGGACAGAATGGGGGTTTCTACTTCCAGCACTTGCCGATCATGGAAAAACCGGCGAATTTGACCGAGCAAGGCTGCCCGGGCCTCAAGCATGTGCTTGTCAGATGTTGGCTGCCAGTTCTGGCGATCCATTATAAATTCCCGGTATCAGCAGCTGCGTCGATTGCAAAACTATATAGCGGCTTATTGTTTAACCCGGTTCTGGTATTCACCGGTTCTGGTATCAATTCGCAGGATATCGCCAATTTCTATGAATAAAGGTACCTTAACCTGAGCCCCTGTACTCAGTATTGCTGGCTTGGTGCCGCCCTGGGCTGTATCACCTTTCAGACCTGGATCTGTATCAGTGACTTCCAGCTCAACAAAATTGGCCGGAGCGACCGAAATTGGTGACTCATTCCAGGAAATAATCGTACAAACATCCTGTTCCTTCATCCAGTTAAGGGCACCTTCAACGGCACTTCTGTCTGCAGCTACCTGTTCAAAGCTGCCATCGGTTTTCATGAAATGCCAGAACTCGCCATCAGCATAAAGATATTCCATATCTGTTTCCTGAACATCTGCACCCTCCAGGGACTCCCCGGATTTAAAGGTGCGCTCCAGAACACGGCCGTTTATCAGGTTACGAATTTTTACCCGATTAAACGCCTGCCCTTTACCGGGCTTAACAAATTCATTTTCAATAATTGAACAGGGGTCGCCGTCCAACATTATTTTCAGACCGGATTTAAATTCATTAGTTGAATAGGTAGCCATTGTTAACCTCAGCCATCTGCCAGAAAAGTTCGGCATGATACCTGTGACAGGCCAAGAGTGCTACTATTCGAGGTGATCTGGACCAGCACCTGCGGTCATAAAAATACCTGAATACAAACGGAAATCACCTATTGTCACACCTCGCATTACAGCAACAATCAAGCTGGCAGGAAGTTTTGGCCAGTACTATCACTGATACCGCCGAACTCTGCCGCCTGCTTGATCTTGATCTGGCCTGCCTGCCCGAAGGGCATCCCATGCTCCAACAATTTCCTCTACGCGTCCCTACTCCCTATCTCGGCCGCATGGAAAAAGGCAATCCCTTTGACCCGCTTTTAATGCAGGTCTTTCCCGCCCACGCGGAAAGCCTTGAGCACCCCGGTTATTCAGCAGATCCCTTGCAAGAAAGCGCTGCCAATCCAAAACCGGGGATTCTGCACAAATATGAAGGCCGGGCTCTGCTTCTGGTTACCTCCAGCTGCGCCATTCATTGCCGATATTGTTTCAGACGCCATTTCCCGTACCAGGATAATCTCCCGGGTAAGCAACACTGGCAGGAAAGTCTGGCCTATCTGGCAGAAGATAAAAGTATCAGCGAGGTGATTTTTAGTGGTGGCGATCCATTAAGCCTGCCTGATAAGTATCTGGACTGGTTTTTTGAAGAACTGGCGAAAATACCGCATATTCATCGCATACGACTCCACACTCGTCTGCCCATTATGATTCCTCAACGCATCACCAGTGCACTCTGCCAGCTACTGGCAAATCCCCGATTTCAGACTATTCTGGTATTACACAGTAATCATGCTCAGGAGTTTGATCAGGAAGTTGATCGGGCCTGCGAAAGTTTACGCAAGGCCGGAATAGTGCTACTTAATCAGAGTGTTCTGCTAAAAGGCATCAATGATTCCTGTGAAGCGCTTAAGGCATTGAGCGAGAGATTATTTCAGGCAGGCATCCTGCCCTATTACCTGCATTTACTGGACAGGGTGAGTGGTGCTGCCCATTTTGAGGTGAGCGAAGAAAAAGCCAGGGCACTGGTTGCAGCTTTACAAAAAAGCCTTTCAGGATATCTGGTACCGAAACTGGTGAGGGAAAACCCCGGCGAAAGCTCAAAAACACCCATTGGCTAGTTGCTGGCATTACTTCTGCCAATCCGGGATCAGCAAGTTGATTAAATCCACATACATAGTCTCCAATAAATGAGCAGCTTTACTGTTTTCCCAAGCAAGAAAAAATTTCTCCTGACGCATAAATAATTTGCTGTCGAGGGATAGCCTAGGGCTTTTTTCTTCCTGAAGAGATAAACTATATAAAAATATTTTAAAGATCGGGTTTAAGCCTTGCCTAAAGAAAAAAATCCAAATCAAAGCAAGCCTGTGAATCAGTATTTGCAGATAAGTAAGACTTTGCAAACTCGACATAAGTTAGCCCTCAGCTTTTCCCTTCTGTTACTGGTCGTCAGTTCTGCATTCTGGCTGCTGTTTCAAAACGAACTAAATCGTTCACTTAGTGAGCACAGTGATTTGCTTGGCGCTTCACTTGCTGAACAAACTGCCGCTTCCGTCATGGAGCTGGTATTGGTTAATGACCCCCTTGGCTTGAATGTCGCACTCTCGCAACTGGTCAGGGATAACAATATTGTGTATGCCAGCGTCTTTGATGTAGATGGCAAACAACTGGCAAGTGCAGGACAAACTTCTTTGGGTGTACGCAGTACCGGCAATGCCAATCTGTCTGCAACGCTGCAACCAGGGCTCTATGTTGCAGATATTATCGTTCAGGATGCTATCGCCGGGTCTATTCAGCTGGAATTAGACTCCAGTGCAATTTCTTCATTTCAATCAAGGATGCGCAATCTTTTCCTGCTGGTCCTGGTGATATCCCTGATTCTTGTCGTCACCACGGCATTTGCTCTCTCTGGAGACATCACTTCCCCTTTAAGAGCGCTGTTAGAGTCAATAACTGATAAAACAGGGTTTCTTGATCAGCCGGCAAGCACAAACGACAACAATGAAACCGCTCAACTTCAAATGGCAGTAGACAATCTGCTTGCACGCTTTGAGGAAATGGAAGGACAGTTGCTGGAAACCGGTATCTGGCAAAGTTCAGGGCAAGAAGACAACAGTGAGCCTAGCCGACTTGCCGCCAGCATCCTCATTATCAAGGTTGTGAATATCAATACCGCGATTGAAATGCTGCATCCTCCCACTCTGGCCAAGCTTTTACGTGAATATATTTTTTATCTTAACCAGGCAGCGCACTTATATGGTGGAAAACTCCAGCGCCTTAGCGGGGATTCGCTGTTGTTGTGCTTTGATAGTCTAAATTGCGATGACAAGCACAGCATTAATGCACTTCATTGCGCAGGGCTGTTTCAATCAATTATGAACCGAATTAATAACAGTCACAGAAAAAACGGTGAACAGGTCCTGGAATTTAGAATGGCGATTCACAGCGGTGATGTTTTTTACGCTCCCGGGCTGCTAAATGCCGAACAGGATACAGATAGCGTGCTGGGAAAAACTGTTGATATCGCCTTTTTCCTTTGCAAACAAAGTAAACCTAACGAAGTATTAATTAGTGATTCAGCCTGGTCACAGGCAAGAACCTTTGAGGAATTTTCAACAGCCGGGCAACATGAAGTTAGCATGCCCGCAGACAATGTGTCTTTTATGGCTTATATTCTGTCAGACAATTTTGCCGGTGACATAGAGTTGATCGGCAAACAGTGTGAACACATACTTGGCGCGGGGACTCATTCAGGGCAATAGAAGAGTTCTGTGTTATTGGTCAGCGAAATGTATAAAGGATTATATCTGTCGTCAGCAAGAATATGCTGCACGCGCGATTCAGGATAAAATCATGGACGATCATATAAATGTAGGACACCCCTTTTATTTTCCTACCCAGGTAGTCATGGTTGATGATGATCCCGACTTTCTTGATGGGGTCAGTCTGATGCTTGATAAGAACCTGAGTTATCGCCTTTTTCAATCAGCATCTGAAGCGCTGGACTATGTGAACAAATCTCACCAGCAAGTAAGTCTCCTGGAACGATGCTACAGCAATTATAAAACCGGGCCTCAGGAGTCAGACTCCCTTTCCCATGTCGATATCGGCAAGCTTCATAAAGAAATATTCAACAGTGCTCGTTTCCAGACAAGTGCCACTGTCGTTGTTGATTATTCGATGCCAGAAATGAATGGGTTGGAGTTTTTAATGGGACTGAAAAATCCATTTATCAAAAAAGTATTGCTTACCGGGCAAGCAGATATGGAGTTGGCGATAAAAGCATTTAATAAGCAGCTCATTGATCAGTATATTGATAAACATGATCCACGCCTGAAACAAATTTTAAATTCCACTATCTCTGTTTTTTCTGAACAGTATTTTCGCAGCAGCTACAAGCTGATAACCGACCCAATCATCGCCAATAATCATGATGCATTTCTTGTTGATGCCAGATTTCAGGAATATTTCCGCGACATCCGGCTAAAAACAGACTGTGTAGAATATTATATGATTGATCACCCTCAGGCTGGCTACCTGATGCTGGATGCTCACGGAAAACGCCGTGTAATGCTTATTTATAGCGAGAAGGCCCTTGCAAATCATGCTCAGCATTTAAAGGAAATGAATGCTTCAGAAAATTTAATTCGGGAAGTCAGTCGCGGAGAAAGCATTCCGACCTTTGATGTGATGGATGAAGGCCTGAACGCCGATCATTCATTCATCAAAATTTCGGAAAAACATTATCATCCTGGTATAAAAGTTAGCTCGGTGAAAAATTATTTCGTCACCCTTTTAAGCGAAGAAAATCTGCCTGATATCTATAAGGGCAATATCATTCCATATGCAGATTTTCTGGAAAACAACTCCCTGAACCGCGAAATTCTGCACTAGAGTGCATTAATTACAATCAGGAAAAATTGGAGAAATTAAATTATTGATACTGATAAAAGACTTTTCAGGTAGCTGGTAAGGTAATAGTGAATTCTGCAAACTCGCCACATTCAGAATCACATGTAATATCCCCACCAAAACTTTTGATGGTGCGTCTGCAAAAAGCCAGACCTACACCAGTGCCCTTCTCCCGGGTTGAAAAAAATCCATCAAATATACGACTTATATTGTTCTTATCTATTCCTTCCCCACCATCTCTGAAAACAATCTCATTGACACCTACACCTTGTTTCAGCTGAATACTGATTTTTCCTTTTAACGCAGAGTTAATTGAATAAAGGGCATTTTTTAGCAGGTTAAACAACACGTAAATAAACAGATTATCCAAACCCAGGAAATAAAAATCGTTATCCATATCCAATATCACTTTTTCTCGCTCCCCCCTTTTAAAGGGATAGCGATCCAATGCCTGCTCGACACAATCTTTCGCTGAATAGATACCAAACTGACCCTTGTCTATCGTATTGTCACGTAGATTCATCAACAACATATCGATTACAGAATTGGCCTGATCAATCATCAATGTAATTCTTTCCGGCGTATTTTCCAGTGCCCCTAGGTGCTCTGAACGTATTACTGGAACACTCTCTGGATTTTCATTAATACTCTTTCTATAAACCTCAAGCAAGACCGGCAAGTATGTTTGTATTCCATCCATACTTGCCCTGACGCCGGATAAAGGTGTACGCATCTCATGGGCAATATTTGCACTTAAACCCTGCATGACATGCATTTTTTCTGCATAACCCAATTCTTTCTGATGCATGATTTCTTCAAAATTCTTGTCCTGATCAAGTATTGCAGTAAGTTGTCCGGCAAAATAATCCAGGATTCTGAATTCATAATCTTTGACAGTATGCTCAAGATTCCCGAGCATCAACAACATCTGGTTAACCACGAAATAATGCTCGGGAATAAAGCCTATTCCAAGACTCCATTTCAATGCTTCGCTATTTACAGGTGTACGCAGAAAAATGTATCTACACTTAAATGATAATGCTTTTGAAAAAACCGGAGAACATAATAGAGGAGAGCGAATTTTTGGGTATTGCTTGAGAACACCCAGCTCTCTGATTGAAAGCAGTTTTTGTTTATTGCCTGCTTGCGCAAGCCAATCGCGAGTGGCATCAAGGTTATCTTTATTATTTAGTTTCGATGAAGAAAAATGAGTGGCAAGATTGCCTGGATTATTTGCCGATATAATAAACGCCCAGCAAAAACCAATAACGACATCACCTTTATAAACCAGACTTATCAGGTTTATTTTATCTTCATCTTCCTTAAAACTTTTTACCAGTTCTTCTCGTGCCGACTCCATCGTCCAGTTTTCATACCACCTTTCACGGGCCAGCTTTGCATAACATTCAGCCATAGCCGTCAAGGTGGCATCATCAAGCTGGCTGACTTCTTCACCGACATACAGAGCAATACGAAATTCACTGCCCGCCAAACGAGACAATAATTTATTGAGCCTGGACAGATTCAGAGTAGCTTTAGGAGGTAAATTATTTTGTGTAGATGATGAGCCGCTATCCCTGCCATTACTTTCCTGCAAGGGTTTTTCGGACTCCAGTTGAGTTTTGTTTACTTTTTCTTCAGCATCAGCCATGAAGAACCGGCCCTAAAAGCAAGCAAAAGCAACATTTGCTAGCCCTAATTTTTAAATCGAGGATCAAGGATACTCAAAACCGGCGTAATTAGCCAAAATCCCGGATTTAAAGCGGTTTTACTTATCCTGTACTTCTACCCTGTCAACTTTCTGGAAGCCCCGAGGCAGCTTGTTACCTCGACGACCTCTTTCACCGCGATAATGCTCAAGGTCTGACATCGGCAAGTTGATATATCGCTTTCCTGAATGGATAGTCAATATCTGCCCTTCCCGGAGCACAGTAACCGCGACTACAAACTCAAGTCTTTCTGCCACTCTGGCTGAAGGAATATTGATTATCTTGTTCCCTTTACCCTTCGCCAGTTCAGGCAACTGCGACAGCTTGAACATCAGCATTCGGCCTTCATTAGTGATACTTACCACCTCACAGTTCTCCAGATCATTTACTGGCGAAGGTGATAATACTTTTGCGCCCTTAGGCAAAGACAGTACCGCTTTGCCAGCTTTATTTTTGCTCACCAGGTTTTCCAGCTTGGTAATAAAGCCATAGCCTGCGTCAGAAGCAACCAGGCAAAGCTCTTCACCTGCCCCAATGATCAGACCTTCAAAACTTGCCCCTGAAGGCGGTTTTACCTTGCCAGATAAAGGCTCGCCCATCCCTCTGGCAGAAGGCAGAGTATGAGCCGGCAAGGTGTAAGCTCGCCCGGTGGAATCGAGGAACATGGCATTCTGGTTACTTTTTCCGCGGGCACTAAGTTTAAGTTTGTCGCCAGATTTATAAGCAAGCGTAGACGCATCAACTTCATGACCTTTTGCAGCACGTATCCAGCCGCCTTCAGACAGGATTACCGTCACTGGTTCGGTTGAAATCAGCTCTTCTTCCTTGAATGCCTGCGCTTCTTCCCTGACAACCAATTCAGATCTACGCTCATCACCATAGGTTTCTGCATCTTCCTTGATTTCGTTTTTGATCAAGGTCTTCAGCCTGGCTTTTGAACCCAGCAAGGCTTCCAGTGTTATTCTTTCCTCAGCCAGTTCTTTCTGCTCACCCTTGATTTTCATTTCTTCGAGTTTGGCAAGGTTACGCAACCTTAAATCCAGAATGGCTTCAGCCTGTCGATCACTTAATTTAAAGCGTTTGATTAATTCCTGTTTCGGCTTGTCTTCATGCCGAATTATTTCTATGACTTCATCGATATTCAGGAATGCAATGAGCAAGGCATCAAGGATATGCAAACGATCCTTGATTTTATCCAGGCGGTATTGCAGACGACGAGTGACTGTTGTCGTCCTGAATTCAAGCCACTCTTTCAACAGGATAGCAAGGCCTTTCACCTGGGGCCGACCATTGATGCCGATCATGTTGAAATTAACCCGATAACTTTTTTCCAGGTCTGTAGTGGAAAATAGATGCGCCATTACAGCATCTGTATCGATACGATTGGAACGGGGAACAATCACGATACGCGTCGGATTTTCATGATCAGATTCATCCCTGAGATCGACAATCATGGGCAGCTTTTTCTTTTGCATTTGAGCTGCAATTTGTTCAAGGATCTTGGTACCTGACACCTGATATGGCAGGGCATTAATGACAATGTCGCCACTTTCCATACTGTAAACAGCACGGCTTTTAATCATCCCGCGTCCGGTTTCATAAAGTTCGAGTATTTCTTCTTTCGACGTAATTATTTCAGCACTGGTAGGATAATCAGGCCCCTGAACGAACTTACACAAATCTTTAACCGTCGCTTTAGGATTGTCCAGCATATGGATGCAGGCCTTGGCGACTTCCCTTAAATTATGCGGTGGAATATCAGTGGCCATTCCTACGGCGATACCGCTACCGCCGTTCAACAACAAATTAGGCAGGCGTGCCGGCAAAATGATTGGTTCTTCCAACTCACCGTCAAAATTCAGCTTCCAGTCTACGGTATCTTGCCCAAGCTCCGTCAACAGCACATCGGCATAAGCACGCATTTTGGATTCTGTATAACGCATGGCAGCAAATGACTTGGGATCATCCGGAGAGCCCCAGTTTCCTTGTCCATCAATAATGGGATAACGATAGGAAAATGGCTGTGCCATCAAGACCATGGCTTCATAACAGGCTGAATCACCGTGAGGATGATATTTACCGATTACATCACCAATCGTACGTGCGGATTTTTTATATTTAGCGCTAGACTTCAGACCTAGTTCGGACATGGCATAAACTATCCGGCGCTGCACCGGTTTTAGCCCGTCACCGATATGCGGCAGTGCCCTGTCATTAATGACATACATGGAATAATTGAGATAAGATTGCTCAACAAACTGACGCATTGCCATCTGTTCATTGCCGTCTTCATTCAGGGTGATCATGTTGTCTGACATATACTTTTCCAGCTTTCTATAATATTTTTTAATTCAATTAAATTTTTAGTCTCAAGTCTCAAGCGGCGCCTTTCAGGCACCATGTCGGATGACGGCCTGCGGCCTTATCCGACCCACCATTCTTTCCTTTTTTATCTGGTATTCATTCGGGGTTGAAACCCCTCCTACATACTTTCCACTTGTAACTAGTAACTTGCAACTAAATTTCTGCCAGGTTGCCGTACTTCTCCAGCCATATTTTTCGGTCCGGTGATCTCTTCTTTGCCAGCAACATATCCATCAGTTCCTGAGTCTTTTTCACCTCATCAACATTCAGCTGTACCAGACGGCGGGTATCCTTGTTCATGGTCGTCTCCCTGAGTTGCAGGGGATTCATTTCACCCAGTCCCTTAAAGCGCTGAACATTGGGTTTGCCTTTCTTGTTTTCCGCGGCAATGCGATCAAGCACACCATTTTTTTCATCTTCATCCAGCGCATAGAACACTTCCTTCCCTACATCAATGCGATATAAAGGCGGCATTGCCACATAAATATGACCCGCATCAACGACGGCCGAGAAATGTTTTACAAATAACGCACTAAGCAAAGTAGCGATGTGTAAACCATCAGAATCCGCATCAGCAAGGATGCAAATCTTACCGTATCGTAAGCCCGTTAAATCTGTCGAAGCAGGATCTACACCCATGGCAACGGAAATATCATGAACTTCCTGGGACGCGAGAATTTCTTCAGAGTCCACTTCCCAGGTATTAAGAATTTTCCCCCGTAGCGGCATCACTGCCTGAGTCTGCCTGTCTCTTGCCTGCTTTGCGGAACCACCTGCAGAGTCACCCTCTACCAGAAATAACTCACCCGTTTCCACATCCTGGGTGGAACAATCTGCAAGTTTGCCAGGCAATGCCGGGCCGGAAGTAATTTTCTTGCGCGCAACTTTTTTTCCTTCACGTAATCGACTCTGCGCATTGTTAATACACATCTCGGCAATTTGCACTGCTTCATCGGTATGCTGATTGAGCCACAAGCCAAAGGAGTCTTTGACAACTCCGGAGATAAATACTGCACTCTGGCGGGAAGATAGTTTTTCCTTGGTCTGGCCGGCAAATTGCGGGTCTGACATTTTCGCGGAAAGAATATAGCAACAGCGTTCCCAAATATCTTCGGAACTCAGCTTCACACCTCTTGGCAACAAATTACGATATTCACAAAACTCACGGATAGCTTCCAGCATCCCTGTTCTGAAGCCATTAGTGTGAGTACCACCCAGAAGTGTGGGAATCAGATTGACGTAACTTTCAGCAATTAATTCCCCACCTTCGGGCAACCACAAAACCGCCCAGTCTACTGCTTCATCATTGCCTTGCATGGAACCGACAAAGGGTTCTGCCGGAATACTCTCATAGCCCTTGGTAGACTGTATTAAATAATCGGTGAGCCCGTCTTCATAACACCATTCTTCACTTTGGGCTTTATCTTCCTTAACTGTCTTATCGTCGAAAATCACATGCAAACCAGGGCAAAGAACCGCTTTGGCACGCAAGACATGAATCAGTCGGGGGATAGAAATATTTGCTGAGTCAAAATATTTTTCATTCGGGGTAAATTTGATTGTCGTTCCGGTATTACGCTGGCCTACCTTGTCGATTACTTTCAGGTCACTCAGCTTTTCACCATCGGCAAACGTCATGTTATGTAATTTGCCATCACGCTTGACCAGCACCTCTAATTGGCTGGAAAGAGCATTGACTACTGAGACCCCTACCCCATGAAGGCCCCCGGAAAACTTGTAATTATCATTATTAAATTTCCCGCCTGCATGAAGCCGACAAAGAATTAGCTCAACACCCGATACTTTTTCTTCGGGGTGCATATCAACGGGCATACCTCGGCCATCATCAGTGACTTCAATGCTGCCATCTTTATTCAGGGTAACTTTAATACTGCTGGCATGTCCTGCAAGCGCTTCATCAACACTATTGTCGACCACTTCCTGGATCAGGTGATTAGGCCGGGTTGTATCTGTATACATCCCTGGGCGACGCCTTACCGGATCAAGGCCGGTCAAGACTTCAATGGAATCAGAGGTATAGTCTTTGCTCATACTCAGGGTCATATCCTCGACCTTTGCGCTTTCATTAAAGGTCTATATTTTAAGTCGTTATCTTTTGGATTTATAAGCTAATAATTTCGGTTTTTTCAATTAAAATAATTTTGGTTTTTTCAATTAAAATAGTTTCGACTTTTTCAATTAAAATAGTGTCGACTTTTCAAATTAAATAGTACTAACGGCAGCTTTGCTTTTCGATGTCAGTGTCCCACTTTCTGCAAATTCCAGAATAGCCGGAATTATATTGTTAAAGCCTTCAAAACGGTGACTTCCGCCTTCCTGAACTATCTGAAGTGAATCAGCATAACGCTCTTCTGCCAGGTGGTAGTTCAGCACCTCATCCCCGGTCTGTACCAGAAGCAAGTAATTCTCTGGATACCTGAGGGGGTTGATATCCAGACTGTCCAGATAAACAGCGTAATCGAGCGTGAATTCATATTCCTCACCGCTATAATGATTTTTTTGCGGCCCCAGAAACCCTTCACCAAGATGCTTGACCGGAGACACTGCCGGATTAATCAAAGCTGCGCGACAGTGATATTTTTCAGCAAGGTAAGTGGCGTAATATCCCCCCAAAGAACTTCCCACCAACAAGTACAGGTTTTTGTCTGCCTCACCAATCAGTTTTTCAAGCTGGGCAATGGCTGCCTCGGGATCATGGGACAGTGAGGGAACTGCAATATCAAATGCATCCTCTCGCAGGCAAGCAGTAAGGAAATCTTGGGCTTTTTCAGAGTCAGGCGAGCTGTTAAATCCATCAATGTAAACTATAAGCGGCCGGCTCGATTTCATCGCTTAATTATACGATGGATCGTTCATTCTGGTGGTATGTAATTTGTTTTTTTTGAAAAAAAAAGAGGCAAATACCCAAGACCAAAGCTATCTCTCAATAACCTGTACTGGAGAAGTCTATGTTGTAGTTTTTTTCTTCCACCCTTTCAACCTTGGTCTTGATTCCGCCATCAGGCTCAAGCTCCAGCCAACGATACCCGGGATTAGCATTATCTATTTTAAATTCGTCATTGGTAGGATGAAACTGGATGCAGGTAGATGGGGTCGCCATAATCTTCACATCATTGCGTATGGCTTCAAACTCCTGGTGAATATGGCCGTAAAGGATCCCTTTCACATGAGAGTATTTATCCGTGATGGAAAATAGCTCATCACTGTTCTTCAGGCAATGCTGCTGCAACCATGCTGCCTTTACGGGAAGACAATTATGGTGCACACAAATAAGAACATTGGAGTTATTGCGTTCACTGTCAGCCAGCTCAAAGTCAAGATCCGCCAGCTCTTTCTGATCAAGCATGCCGTGAACCTGTCCCTCCACACTTGAATTGAGCATGATGATGCGCCAGTTGCCAAGAACGACAGATCGGCTCAAATGTATACTGTTTTGCTCCAGCACCTGCTGCATTTGACTGTGGATGTCATGGTTACCCGGAATCCACAACTGCGGGGCATCCATTACAGACATGGCATCAATAAAGTGGTGATAGGCTTCAATGCTCGAATCCTGGGTAAGATCGCCAGTGCAAAGAACGCAGTCGATATTATCCTGTTGCTGGATAGCCAGATTGACAACATCTTTCAGAGTTTCGTAGGTATTAAGACCATCAAATATGGTGCTGCTATCCGCAAATAAATGCGAATCGGTAATCTGCACCAAGCGAAAGCTCTGATCTTTATTTTTTTCCAGGACTTCAGCCAACTTAATCTACTCTCTCACTATTCCCGAGGACCTGTTAAGGGTAACCAGCTTGTCTACCTATAATCAGGCATCTTAAAACTGTTATGAACAGGTCAGTTTTTGCAACTGTAATTCGTCTGGGTTACTCAAGCCCTCATTAATGCACAGGTTTAACCATTCGGCCAGAAAAAGATTGAGCTGCTCTTTCTCATCACGTTGATACATATGGGGATTGGGTACTGAATAGACAGTTTTAAAGAATTTATGGTTTTGAAAGCTTGTCACTTCAGCTGTTTTTGCATCGTGGTAAACCCGGATTATCATTACTGGTGAGTTATAATGCGCGGGCGCGACATCCAATGCTCTTATTTTCTCAACGCCATTAATTCCCGATATATCTCTGGACAGACCTTCCTGTTTGATACAGATAGTACTGGTGTATTTAAATTCTTCCAGTACTTCCAGACTAACAGTAATTTGTGCCTTACCTGTTTTAGCACCCTGCTCTTTAGTCAGGCCGGGTAAGGCAAAAACCCGGCGATTTAATGATCGGGTATTGCCAAGTAATTTAAGCAAACGAATATAGTTGGCATCACATACTGCCATCTGCTCGCTTAAATCTATGGTATAGGCTCTTACTTTCATTTGGTTTTCATTTAGCTTTCATTTAGCTTTCATTTAGCTTTCATTTAGCTTTCATTTAGCGATCATATCGTTTTCAGGGAGCTTTAATGTAATTCACGGATAAGAAAAATATAATCAGCTATCTTTTTGCTTGTTAATTAATTCCAGAAAATAATGATTCGAGTCAGGGACCGGAAACCCGCAAGAATACTCATGGTTATGGCTTTTATAGTGCCACCATATCCAAATAAAGATCATATAACAAGGCAGTGTTAACAGGCGGCCTGTAGTCAAATCCTGCTTTCTTTGACCCTGCTCAATAGCCCTTTTAATTATAGTAAAGCCAGTGTGAATTAGCCGATATAAAGCATGCTTTTGCTTCCTTCGTAACAAATCAGACCTTATTAACTATTATCCAGAATTTCCCCTGCATTGATACCGATTAACCCCTCATAGGGCTCATCAATAATGGTAAGTCCTTGAGACGCCTTGAGGTGAGCAGAAATGCCGAAGTCATTCAATGTTTGCTACAATGATCACAAAATTTACTGGCGTAAATAAATGCCGAATCAATTCAGCAAAAATACAACGGAAATGACTCTGCTCTCTTGCCAGGTATAGAACTTGAAGCTTTACCAGCCTTGAACATCATCAACTAGTAAAAACGCTCTAAATCTGGTGATTAATCCTCTTCCCCCGACAGAAAGCACACTTAAATGGAATTATTTAGCAGCTTGGCCGTCATATAAAAACAATTCGCGCACTATACTGCGGCCTGACTAAATAAGCTTTTCTGCAAAACCTGATAGAAATTATGGGAAATGAGTCCCCTTGTTATATATTTTAATTGTGTTGATCAAACTTGATCTGAGCAACGTAAATGCAGGGTGTCACTTGACATACACTGGAAAAATAATGAAACTGACTGACCAGTCAGTCAATATGTTATGGCAAGCAAGGTTTTTCTCAATAGATTCATTTTTATTGATTAGATTCAACGAGTTAACTATTTTTGCTCGAAGGGTGGGAAATTATGATTAGTGGTATAAAGACTATGCAACAGACTTCTCTAAAAGTATCAGAAACGGCAAAAATAAGTCATTTAAAAAAAGCCATCGGCCATTGTCTGGCACTGGCCGTGCTGACCCTGCCTTTTTCATCAGTTCAGGCTGATGATCTGGCCCAAATATTTGAACTGGCAGCAACCAATGATCCCGAGATTCGTCAGGCAAGAGCCAGTTACAATGCGGCTCATACCACCATTGATCAGGGTCGCTCCTTCCTCCTGCCCAGAGTCACTGTTGGCGGCTCCACCAGTCGCGACACATCTGGCCCTGCCAATGCATCACAATTCGGCCCTGGGCACAGCTTTGAAAATGGATTCAACTCCAAAGGTTACAACCTGAGCATTAGTCAGGCCCTGCTCAATTTTGAAGCCTGGTATGCTTTTAAATCTGCCAAGCAAAGCGACCAACAGGCTGCTGCCAATCTGGCACAGGCTGAACAGCAGCTTATTCTTAAAGTCGCTACTGCCTACTTCAATGTACTGCGTACTCTGGACAATCTGGCTACTTTTCGGGCAGAAGAAGACGCCGCATCGCGCGTACTGGAACAAACCCGGGAGCGCTTTGAGGTTGGCCTGATTCCAATTACTGATGTGTATGACAGCCAGGCAAGCCACGACCTTGTTCGGGTCAACCGGCTGGTAGAAGAAAACAATCTTAATCAGGCTTATGAAGCACTGGAAGCCATTACCGGCCGCCCCCACAACAATCTGGAAACACTGAACAGTGACTTCCCTATTGAATCGCTAAACCCTTCTTCTCTGGACGAGTGGGTGAATCTTGCTCTGGACAACAATCTGGCCATTAAATCAGCTCAATTTGATTTTGCAGCCAAGAAAGATGATGCCAGATCAGCTCGGGCTACGATGTTTCCTACACTTGATATCAGTGCAGGCTATGGCTGGAATCAATCCGCCAACCCATTCAGCTTCTTCCCTGCTGCGGCCTCAGAGCGTACCAATATCACCTTGAACTTTTCCTATCCGCTGTATGCCGGCGGCCTTAACAGTGCGCGCAAAAGACAGGCTTACTATACCCGTGATGCCAGTGAAGAAGCCCTGATGAAAACCCAGCGTGATAGCACCCAAAGTACTCGCAACAATTATCGAAGTGTAGAAACCGATGTGCTTGCAGTACAGGCTCGCGCACAGGCAATTATTTCTGCCGAAAGTGCTCTGGAAGCAACTGAAGTAGGTGCTGAAGTTGGCACACGAAATGTTGTTGATGTGGTGCTGGCACAACGCACACTGTTCCAGGCAAGACGTGATTATGCCAGTGCTCGTTATGCTTATGTGATCAATACATTAAACCTGAAACAGGCTGCAGGCATCCTGAGTCCGCAGGACATTATTGATCTGAATAACTGGCTCGAATAACAGATATTGCTTATATAACATTCAATCTGCTTGTCATTTAATGGCTTGTTTCCAGCCAGCTAAGTGCTAAGCAGTTCGTTGATCACCTGAAAATTTCTTGTAGTTGCGCCCTGGTTAGTCTGAACTGAAACCTGTGCCGCCTTCCCCATTGCCAGCCTTGCTTCACTGTTTTCCAGCAAGTCCTGCACGGTCGCTGCAAACTCATTTTCATTGGCTACTTTTATTAATCCCCCGGCTTGTATTAGCTGATCACTGACAGACTGAAAATTAAATAGAGAAGGCCCGGTGATCACCGGAAGTCCAAGCGCGGCAGGTTCAATTATATTCTGGCAACCGCTTGGCACCAGCGAACCACCAACAAAGGCAATATCAGCCAGACCAAAGTAATAATGCATTTCACCCATGGAATCACCGAGTAGAATCTGATGCCCTGCATCAGCGACACCCTCGTTGCTGCGCCTGGCTATGGAAAAGCCCTGTTTACTAGCAAGCTCATAAACTGTGTTGAATCGTTCTGGATGACGAGGTACCAGAACCAGAAGTAGATTCGGGCAACTGTTAAGTAATTGCTGGTAAGCCTGTAGTACTTTTGTCTCTTCCTGAACGCCATCAACAGCCCGGGTACTGGCAGCAATTAACACTGGCCGGCCATTAAAATTCTTTTTATCCTGTTGCGATTGTTCAAACTGGGCCGCGTTGATCGCCATGTCATATTTCATGTTGCCTGCCACCTCAACTTTACTCTGAGGCAGCCCCAAAGCCTGCAGGCGTTCACTGTCCTGCAGCGATTGTGCTGTAACGCGGTTCAGCTGATTCAGCATTGTTTCAGCCAGACGGTTTATCTTTCTATAATTGTTCAGTGATTTTTCTGACAGGCGCGCATTGGCCAATAGCAGTTTCACTCCTTTTGCTGCACAAGCATGGAGCAGGTTAGGCCATAATTCCGTTTCCATAATCACCAGCAAGTCAGGATCAAATTTGTGAAGAAAGCGCCTGGTGGCTCCTGGATAATCATATGGCAGGTAAACATGGCTCACTTTGTGCTGACTTAAGTCAGTCAAAAGCAAGTCAGTCACCCGAGAAGAGCCTGTCGGGGTAGATGTACTTACCAGAATTCTTAATGAGGGTTGCTTGTCCAGTAACAAATTAATCAAGGGGACTGCCGCATGAACCTCTCCCACTGAAACCGCATGAAAAGCAATATCTACTTTGTCTGACGCAGGATCTGACGAATAAAGAGCAAAACGTTCAGACCAGCGCTTGAGATAGGCAGGCGAACGTAAAGAGCGCCAAAGAAGTCTCAAAATGAGCAAGGGCGTCGTCAGGTAAAATAAAGTGGAATATAGAAAACGATTCACTGTTGAGTCTGATTTAGATAAAAATTACTTTCGGGTTCTGAAAGCAAATATTGTTGAAAAAGTTTGGATGAACATTAGTTGGTGAATATTTGTTACTAAATATTAAACGAACAGACCAGCAAATTACCGGTTTAGCCCTCAATTTGTTTATACTGTCATGCTTTCCAGTTACGCACAAATTTCCATATGACAGAAATTCTTAAAACTGATGCGCTGATTTTTGGCGGCGGAGTTGCAGGACTCTGGTTGCTGAACAGGCTAAGAAATGCTGGTTACCAAGCCTGGTTGTTTGAACAGGACCGTTTGGGCACAGGCCAAAGCATTGCCAGTCAGGGTATGATCCATGGCGGGATCAAATATGCCCTGGGCGGTAAACTGACCAGCGCCACAACAGCCATTGCCGACATGCCTGCTCACTGGAAAAAGTGTCTTGCTGGCGAGGGTGATGTTGACCTGCGTGGCTGTAATCTACTCTCCGAAAATTATTATATGTGGCCGCGCAACAGCATCCGCTCACGACTTAATGCATTTCTTGGCAGCAAGGCCCTGGAAGCAAAAGTAAGTGCCGTAGATAAATCCCAATATCCTGACTTTTTCAGGGACAAGATCCCAGGTCCTTTATATAAGCTTCAGGATATTGTGCTTGATGTTCCGTCACTACTTACTACCTTGAGCGACGCGCAGCCGAGCAGTATTTTTAAAATCGACTGGCAACAAGCCAGCCTCAAGCCCGATGCCAATGGCGGCATTGCCTGCCTTGAATTAAACAGTGGCCAGCATATAGAGGCACAACAATATATATTCTGTTGTGGCGCGGGAGCCGAGCCTCTTATGAAACAATTTGGTCTCGGCATAACTCAAATGCAGCGCCGACCTTTACGCATGGTAATGGTTAAGCACACCTTCACTGACCCGCTTTATGTTCATTGTGTTTCTGATCGACTCAGCATGACACCTGAAGTGACTATCACAAGTCATCGCAACAGCGCCGGTGAACCTGTCTGGTACCTGGGGGGCGAACTCGCTGAAGAAGGCGCCAATCAAACTGATGAAGAACTTATTGATACAGCCAGGTCCAAGCTCAGCGCGATGTTTCCCTGGTGTGATTTTCAGCATGCACAGTGGGACACTCTGGCTATTGATCGAGCAGAACAGCAACAAGCCGATGGCAAACGTCCGGACGATATCAGCATTGCATCCCAAAATAACCTGATGGTTTGCTGGCCCACCAAACTGACCCTGGCCCCCAACCTTGCCAACCAGATTCTGAGGCAAATGCAGGACAAACAAATACTTGGCGGGCAATATGCCGCGACTCTGCCTCCTGCATCCCTGGAGCGCCCTTTAATTGCCCCCACACCCTGGGAGCAACTTTAATCATGGCATTTGTCAGGACTATTCCGGGAACCGACCTTGAGATATCTGCGCTGGGATTAGGCACTGTAAAAATCGGTCGTGATCAGTCCGTGAAATATCCCGAACATTTCACCATCCCTGACGACAAAGAAGTCAAAAGACTCCTCTCACTGGCACACAGCGAAGGAATTAATCTGCTTGATACGGCGCCGGCCTATGGCAACAGTGAGGAGCGACTGGGAAATTTGCTGGAGAAAAGAGAAGACTGGGTAATAATTACCAAAACCGGCGAGGAGTTTGAGCAGGGAAAGTCCTATTTTGATTTCAGTGAGCACCATACCCGCTCAAGTATTGAAAGAAGCCTGAAGCGACTTAAAACAGATTATCTTGATATCGTGCTGATTCATTCTGATGGCAACGATCACGACATACTCAATAACACCGACTGCATAAAAGTCCTCAAGGAATGTCAGCAACAAGGCATGATCAGAGCCATCGGCATGTCCACTAAAACAATTACCGGCGGTATCCTGGCGGCATCTATGCTGGACATTGTGATGATTACCTACAATCTTGAACAACAGGACCAGGCGGTACTTGAGTTTGCCCGGGATAGTAATAAAGGGGTGCTGGTGAAAAAAGGACTAATGAGCGGTCATGCAGGCTCAATACAGGACAGCATGAATTTGATATTTGCCAATGAAAGTATCAGCTCAATGATTGTGGGAACAATTAACCACGATCATTTGAGAGAGAATGTGCGACTGGCGAAAGAAGTGATTGGATCTTGATGATTAGGTCTTGTGAATTTTTTTAACAGTTGAATCGAGTTTAATGTGACTTTTGAGGCGGACCGTGCCCGCCATGTCGGATGGCGGCCTTTCAGGCCTTTTCCCACTTACACTCTTTCCACTTGTACCTTGTACCTTGTATCTTTGAATTCTTCGGGGTTGAAACCCCTCCTACAAACTTTTATCTATCTTTTATTTTTTCCACGATAGCAGAAGTAGAACAGTCGTCTAAAAATGAAAGGACTTTGACTTCGCCACCATAAGCACTGACAATATCGGCACCGACAACGCCTTCTACGCCATAGTCGCCACCCTTGACCAGGCAGTCCGGCTTGATTTCCCCGATCAGTGCTTCAGGGGTATCTTCAGAAAATGACACTACCCAGTCAACCGATTCCAGCCCAGACACAACAGCCATACGTCTTTCTATTGGATTAATTGGCCGCCCCTCTCCTTTCAGACGTTTAACAGAATCATCATCATTAATGGCTACGATGAGTCTGTCTCCACATTGTCGTGCATCTTTCAAATAGCCAACATGACCTGCATGAATGATATCGAAACAGCCATTGGTGAAAGCTACTTTCTCACCGTGTGCGCGCGCATCAGCCACTGCCAAAGCAAGTTGTTCCTGAGACATAACTCCGCGATCAGAGCCACCATCACGTTGTACCTCCCTGCGCAATTCAGGGCCACTGATTGCTACTGTGCCCAAACGGGTGACTGCCAGGCCAGCGGCAATATTTGACAAGGCAACGGCATCCGGCAGATCTGCTCCTGCCGCCAGGGCAGCGCCCAATACCGAGATGACTGTATCGCCCGCACCGGTAACATCAAATACATCTCTGGCGCGGGCAGGAAAATGGAGTTCAGGTTGATCTGCACGGACCAGACTCATCCCATGCTCACCACGCGTAATAAGCAATGCTTCCAGATCCAGTTCTTTCAGCAGTGCACAGCCTTTGTCGACCAATTCTTCTTCACTTTCACAGACACCCATGACCTGCTCAAATTCACTGAGATTTGGCGTCAACAGGGTTGCCCCGCGATACCTGGAAAAATCCTGTCCTTTCGGATCAACCAGAATTCTGATGCCGGCTTTTTTAGCATCGGCTATTAGCCCACTTACACTGGCCAGAGCACCCTTGTTGTAATCCGAAACAATGACGATATCTATATCATCCAGCAAGTCAGATACTTTCTGGTTCACTGCATCGGCATCTTTGCTATCAAATTGCTCTTCAAAATCCAGACGAATTAATTGCTGATGTCTGCTGATAATTCTTAATTTGGTAATAGTGGGCTTATTCGATACTTTTTCGAATTCACACAATACACCTGCCGCTCTTAAGCGGGTTTCCAGCTCTTCACCAGCCTCGTCATTACCCACTAGTCCAACCAGGGAAGCTGCCGCACCCAGTGCAGCAATATTAAGTGCCACATTTCCTGCGCCCCCCGGGCTGTCTTCAGCATTACTGACTTTGACTACCGGGACAGGTGCCTCAGGAGAAATTCTGGAAGTGGCTCCATGCCAATATCGATCAAGCATGACATCGCCAACCACTAACACACGCGCTGCATCAAATTTAGGAATATCGAGTTTCATACTGTATTTTTAACCCGGTTAAAAGTGCCTGTAATCATATCATAGGCAATGCTTATTGCTGATTCTGATACAATGCGACAGGAACTTTTTTGAAGTAATTTATGCAAACACCACCTTCTTTTAAAAGCTTTTTAGGCATTAAATTCTGGCCAACCTGGCTTGGGCTGGGCCTGCTCTGGATTATTGTCTGGATGCCTTTTACCGTGCGCTTGAAAACAGGAGAAATTCTGGGCCTGCTCACGTATTGGCTGGGAAAAGAGCGCCGCTATATTACCGAAATTAATATTGCTCTTTGCTTTCCTGAGCTCAACGAACATGAAAAGAGCCGTCTTGTTAAAAACTGTTTTCTGGAAAACGGTATAGGACTAATAGAAACAGTCACCGGCTGGGTTAGAAAAAAAGAGCATTTCAAGGAACAGGTTACTTTAATCGGGCTCGATAAACTGGAACAGGCCCAGGCCAAAGGCAAAGGGATACTGCTTATTGGTGGCCACTATTCCACTCTGGATTTTAGCGCCAACCTCCTGTCTTTATTTCTTCCCTTTGGTGTCACATATCGCCCTAATCGAAACCCCCTGTTCAATGCCTTCATGCTGCGAGGCAGACTGTCCAATTGTAATGGTGTTTTTGACCGCAATGATATCCGCGGCGCATTTCGGCATTTAAAACAGGGCAAAACACTCTGGTATGCTCCTGACCAGGATTACGGCCCAAAGCATGCTGTGTATACCTCTTTTTTTGGCAAGCAAGCCGCAACTATTACTGCCGGTAGCCGTTTTGCTGCTCTCAATGATTCTCCTACCTTTCTTATTCGCCACCACAGAATTAACTGCACCCGGCAATACGAAATTGAGTTCATCCCTTTTCCAGACAGCTTCCCCTGCAAGGATGAACTCAAAGATACTACGGTGATCAATCAGATGCTGGAAAAGGCTATTCGCCACTATCCTGCCCAGTATTTATGGATGCACAAGCGTTTTAAAACACAGCCTGGCGGAAAACCGAACAGCCCCTATATCAATATCAAAACACCTAACCACCGTCTGACGGAATCTCAATACGAGCAAGTAATCGCCAATGCAACACAGGTTTCTGAACTTGAACAGGTTCATGACTACAAGCTCCCCAGTGGACTGTGGTTAAAACAATATCCAGGGATGATCAGCAAACGCTTTTTTCAAAAACATCCTGCCAAAATATTCGACCGGCATGCTAAAGACTTACGCATGCAGGGTATACAGGCAATCACAGTAGATAATTTTTTTCGTATTCCACGCATGAAAATTTCAGCAGTCACTTATTTTGTGCCGGAAGGCCCCTTACTCAGCCAACTTCCGCAGAATGAAATTCCTCTGCAATCCCTGGCGATATTCATGGCAGAACTGCATAACAAGGGATTTGACAGCAGCAACCCGGGGCCTGATCATTTCAGCGTGCGAGATAATACCTTTGCTATACATGACCCGACCGATTTTGTATTTCACCGTTCATCCATTAGCCTGAAAGACCGACGTAACACTATTATTAAATTGCTAAAGAATCTCAATCTGGGAAAAACTGAAGGCGATTTATTTTTCAGCCATTATGCGCAAGCTGCCGGCTTGTCTGTAAGTGGAACAGATTAAGCTTATGAATCCTCTATCCAGAATCTTACAAACAATTGACCTCAGGTTTATAGCAATAGCCCTGAGCTGCTTTTTCTCTCTCATCGTCATTGCCAATAGCCCGATTCCCAATGATGATGCCTTTAGCTATCTGAGAGCCGCAGAATTTTTCAACGAACAAGGACTCAATGCCACTCTCGTTGCCTATGGCTGGTATTGGTATTCAGTTTTGATTGCATGCCTCAACAGCATCCTGCCTTTGGGTTTGATGACCACAGCACATCTTTTGAATATGCTTTCCTATGCTTTGCTGGTATATGCCTTTATTACGCTGACCATGGAATACAAGGCAACTAATACCGTGAAATTTTTTGCTGCTGTCGTCATCCTGGCTTATCCCACAATTAACGAAATGCGATACTTTCTTGTCCGCGATTTTGCTTACTGGGCATTTTGTCTGACAGCGTTAATCCAGCTTATTCGCTTCAATAAAACTGGAAACAAGGTGCATGCGCTTGGCTGGACTCTTGCCATGACAGCAGCGATATTATTTCGACTGGAAGGACTCATATTGATGGCAGCCACTCCTTTCGCTTTTTTTATGCCGGGCAAACACTCTATAAAAGAAAGAGCCAGCCTGTTTATTACACTGCTGTTTTTTGGGCTCGGTGTAGCGCTAATTACGCTTGTTCTTTTCACTTTGGCTGGTATCAATCTATTTGAAGTATTCAATTTCACTTATCGCTGGTACTTGCCATTGTTGGCAGAATATTCAGGGACATTATCCGGGGCGGCAGATGGAGCTGCGGATGGGGCAAACCTGTCTGCCAAAATCTCTGATCAAGTGGAAATATTTACCGGTAAGGGTCTGACCATTTTGTTTTTGGGTTACCTGTATTCACTCATCAGTACCATTTTTATGACACTTGGCCCTCCTGTCTGCCTGTTTCTGGTCTATGGTATTTACACCAGAAAAATCACTTTGCAATCTGAAAGTAAATGGCCATGCTGGTTTTTCCTGGGAAGCACTCTGCTTACGCTATTTATTTTTCTTTCAATCATGCAGTTTCTTACAAGCCGTTATGTAGTAATGCCCGCTTTACTGCTACTCTCACTTAGCCCACTAATTCTTGAAATCCTTTATAAGCAGGCACAACACAATGGCAGGCAAGAATTATTCAGGCTGGCGTTTAGAATTTGTGTGTTTTATTTTGCCGCAGACAGTCTGGTGAGTTTTGGCTATTCCAAAAACTATATCAAAGAAGCCAGCAACTGGGCACGAGAAAATATTGCACTTGAAAGTGCGGTTCAGACAAACAGTTTTGCTGTGGCTTATTTCAGCGGTCTGATTACGGAATATGACACAATTAATCCTGATCCCGCAGACAGTCTTTCATCTCTGGAATTACAAGACTATCTGGTGCTTGATCTGCCTCACGATGATTTCAATACACAACAAGCTCTTGCACAAAATTCCGGGCTGGAAGAACTTGCCAGGTTTACCAACAAGCGTTCAGACGCCATTATTATTTATCGGGTTCAACACTGAAGACGTTTTATAAGGACTGTATCAGGAATGTCTGCTTTTCAACTTCATTGCGCGACTTAACACATCATCCCAGAATCCCCGCTTTTCTTTCAGTGCAGTTCTGAGGGATCCCCCCGAATAGAAACGAATGAAACGCAACAGGTCGCGTTTTGTCAGCCCTAGATCCAGGGCAGAAAAATACAGGCTGCCAACATCCTTGATCACCCATCTTATGGCCAGATTTTTTTTAACCAGTGCGCGATGTAAATCAATCAGCGTTAACTTTTTACCCGTTGAAGCTTGATGCCCGCTAATCAAAAAATGACATATGTAAAAGTCGCGATGACAAATGCCATGCCTGTGCATCAGCTGACTTATACCGGCAAGTTCTTTAAGCAAAGCAAGCTTTTCTGCGAACGGGGGCGGATTAGTACCCCAGTCCCGGGTCAGGTCTTCCAAATTTAATTGCGTGCCAACATCTTCTGTAACAATGAATGACTCGCAGGTTTGGGGCAACAAGCCTCGTTTTCCATAGGCCACTATCCGTGGCGCCAAAATGCCCAGTTCATGCAACCGCTTGATTGCCCGCCATTCGTTGCGGGCACTGACTATGGGCAGCCTGAGTTGCATCAGGTTTTTGAAAATTTCCGCACTGGGAATCCCGCGATGATATTTTACAAAATAGCGTTTGCCAGCAAATTCTGTAGCTATAGTGCGCCTTGATTCCAGGGCACGAAACTCTTCTCCTTCCAGGCTGGCGATAAAAGTAAAAACCTCTTCCCGAGGAATAAATTCGCGCATATCTTCCCTGATAAATAGCTCATCAAGAGACATGGGATTCCTCTTGCATCTTTGCAACAATATTTTCAACAACAAAAGACGCTACTGTTTCAGGCATATCATATAAATCCGCAGTCTTACCATAGCGTATGCCTGCATCCTGCCACTGTGACTTCTCATCACTATCCAGCATTGCCCGAAATTTTTCATTTAAGGCGTTTTGACTAAAAGGATCAGCCAGAACAATACCTGCATTCGCTTGTTCGACATGAAATGCGTAACCACATGCTGCTGTGGTGAGTACCGGTAATCCTGCCACTATGGCTTCCAGTATTACCATACCTGCGCTTTCCTTGTAGGAAGGATGGAGCAGTAAATCGGCCCCTTGAAAAAATCGCGGCAAATCATCACGACTTTTAAAAAAAGTAACGTTTGCGGTTATGCCAAGCTTCTCTGCCATTTTTTCATAGCGCCCGGGTTTATCTCGCCCGATAATAAACAGCCTGGTTTTCTTTTTAAGCTCTGCCGGCAAGGAGGCCAATGCTGCAAGGGAACGATCAACCCCTTTTATAGGAAAACCTGAACCGACCTGTAGGACCAATAGTTGATCATTAGCCAGACCAAATTCATGACGCAGGGAATGTCGAAGATCACCGGCATCTTCGCCAGCCATACGATCTCTTTCTATGCCTGGCGGAATATCAATAATGCGATCAGCAGAGGCTGGATAACAGGCCAGATATTCATTTTTTTGTCCAGGAGAGAGGATGAGTATTTTCGTTTTACTTTGCTCATCAAATACCGATTCTTCAAATTGAAGATATTGACGGCAGCGCGATGACAGGCGGTATAGCCAACTTCGCTCTCGTGTCGCCTTCCATGCAAAACAGGTATCTGCTGCAAAATAGTAATCCAGCCCCGGGACCCTGTTGAAACCCAGTACCGCATCATAATTTTCTCTGGATTTATGCTGCACAATAAATTGGGCAAAAGCTTCTCTTTTTGCCACTTTGCTACTAAAAAAATTTCTAATAAACACATTATCGGGTGATGAAATAGCGGGTATCACTCTTGTAATGCCTTCCGCTACAGGGCCTTCCCAACTCATGCAAATCACTTCCACGGCTACACCTTGCCGCATCAAGCCAAGCCCAATTCGCAAACAGTCACGCTGCAAACCGCCATGAGGAAACCAGTCGAATAACACCAGAGCTACCTTCACAATGAGCCCAACTCTTGCAGTGACTGATTAATCCGCTCTGGTTTCAACTGCTTTAAACAATTGGTATGACCCAGAGGACAAATTCGTTTGAAGCAGGGGCTACATTCCAGATCAAGAGAAACTATTTCTACATTGTCTGTAAGCGGTGGCGTGAAAGCCGGCGAAGTTGAACCGTAGATGACTACCAATGGTCGTGCCAATGCCGCAGCAATATGCATCAATCCGGAATCATTACTGATTACTCGATGGGCGCAAGACATTAGGTTAATTGCATCGGCCAATGATGTCTTCCCGGTAAGGTCAACACAGTCTTCTGGATTAGCCTCCGGGTTTTTCTGAAGAACTGACTGACGAACTGACTTAATTATTGTCTGTGCATCAATACTGTCCTTGGCTGATCCCAGTATCCAGACCTGACCCTGTTCCTGATTCGAGTGAAGCAGCCATTGGCTCGCCACATCAGCATACCCTTGTGCCGGCCATTTTTTTGCCTCTCCAAACTCTGCACCTGGACAAAGTACGAGCACCGGCTTTGAATTATTTAGTGACAGCTTGTCAAGCAGGGAAGAAATTGTGGACTTGTTTGCTTCAAGTGAAGGGCGTGGAAGCGGATCAGGTAACGGAGTGCCGGCAGGGCTTGCCAATGCAATAAAACGCTCGATCATTAAGGGGTAGGTTTGTTTATCCAGCACACGGCAATCATTAAGTAACCAGGACCTTGCCTCACCACGCCAGCCCGTTCTTTCAGGAATATCAGCAAACCACGGAATCAGGGCAGATTTAAAAGAATTAGGTAGCACAATCGCCTGATCATATTTTTCAAGTTGGAGTGTCTTGCCCAAAGCTCTGCGTTTCCCCAGCCCGAATTCACCATGCCCCACAGTCATTTCAATGGCATGACTGACTTCAGGCATATGATCAAGCAGGTCCTTACACCACCGTGGTGCAAGCACATGGATTTCACAAGAAGGATGATTATTTTTAAGGGCGATGAACAGACTTTGCGCCATCACCATGTCGCCTACCCAGGAAGGACCAATAATTAATATCTTCATCCGCCCCGTCCCCTGCACCACGATAGTCTAATCAAACCTAACGGCTCTCTGGCGCAACACGCAGAACTTCATTAATAGTAGTAAGTCCGGCCGCGACCTTTAAGGCTCCACTAAGCCGCAGACTCCGCATACCTTCTTTATAGGCATGTCTCCTTAATCGGGGCAAGCCCGTCTTCTCTTCAGCATATTCCTGTAAGGCTTCAGAAAAAGGCATTACTTCATAAATACCCTGGCGTCCCTTGAATCCCGTTTCACGACATTCCTGGCAACCAGCAGGTTTATAAACCTGCTTCGGCAATGGCAAAGTCCAGGGTTTAACCATCGCATTCCAGACCTCGGCATCAGGTTCAGTAGCCTGCTTGCAATGGGGACATAAAGTTCTGACCAGGCGCTGTGCTACAACGCCCACCAGAGTAGCCCTAACCAAATAAGAGGGGACACCCAGCTCCAGCAAACGGGTGATGGCAGTGGGCGCATCATTGGTATGTAAGGAAGATAACACCAGATGTCCGGTCAATGCGGCCTGAATTGCCATGTCAGCGGTCTCCAGATTTCTTATCTCACCGATCATAATGATGTCGGGATCCTGTCTGAGTAATGCTTTTACACCACCGGCAAAATTAAGGTCGATATTTTCCTGAACCTGCATTTGATTAAAACTGGATTCCACCATTTCAATCGGATCTTCAATGGTACAAACATTAACTTCCTTGGTAGCCAGTGTTTTCAGTGTGGAATACAGTGTGGTAGTTTTTCCGCTTCCCGTTGGCCCGGTAATTAAAATGATGCCGTTTTTCTTCGTGATCATTTCACGCCAGCTTTCCAAATCCTGATCATCAAAACCCAGTTCGCCAAATGATCGCAGCAATACATCAGGATCGAAGATCCGCATGACCATTTTTTCGCCAAAAGCTGTTGGCAAAGTGGACAGGCGTAATTCAATTTCGTTGCCCTTTGGGCTTTTTGTTTTCAAACGGCCATCTTGCGGTTTACGTTTTTCCGCTACATTCATACGACCTAAAATTTTCAAACGGCTGGTTACTGCGTTCATCACCTGCATTGGAATCTGGTATACCGTGTACAAAACTCCATCGATACGGAAACGCACATTACCTACTTCACGGCGAGGCTCTATATGAATATCACTGGCGCGCTGCTCGAATGCATATTGCAAGAGCCAGTCAACAATCCGTACCACGTGCTGATCGTTGGCCTCGGGATCCTTCAGCGTGCCCAGTTCCAGCATTTGTTCCAGGTTGGTAATACCCACTGATGAAGAAGAACCACCAGTTGTTGCAAGATCTATGGACGCCGCCAGTCGATAGAGCTCTTCGGTCATGCGCTGTAATTCAACCGGATTTGCGACGACCCGCTTGATGGGCTTTCTCAACACATGCTCAAGATCTACTTCCCAGGAACAAACATACGGCTCGGCACTGGCAATAACAATCTCATCACTTGTCACTGCGACTGCCATAATCTTATGACGCTGGGTAAAAGCATATGACATTGCCTGAGTCACTTTCGCCGCATCAATACTTAAAGGGTCTATATGGAAATATTCCTGTTTCGAGAATTCAGCCAGAAACCGGGTCAGAGATTCCAGGTTTAATTTTTGACCAGGGCTTTTCTGATCGTCAAGATTCTGTTCTGCGATAAATGCCAACAAATGGGCTTTTTGTTGTGCCGGTGTGCGACGCAGGGATGCAACCGTATCAAGTTGATCCTTGTTGATACGGCCAGCTTTTTCCAGCTCACGCATAAATGCCCCAAGCTCCAGGGGGCGATCAAGTTTCTTGGTTTCTTTAGCAACGCTCATTTTTTACCAGACCCATGCATGGACTCAGGGACTCAGGGCTTCACACCGGAGTGTAAAGCCCATTAAAGGAAAAACAAGCGTTAATTGGGGCGGGGAAAAGTTCAGGGAGCCAGTTGTTTACGCAGCTTTTTGATAGCAGTGAAGCTTTTGGGTGAAACGATAAACTCCTGCTTGAGTTTTCCAATAGTAGTAGAGACAGTGCCATAACGTTTTAAGCCAAAACGTTTGGCAATATCCTGTAGCGTTACGCCAGAGAGTTCCTGGCACAGATACATGGCAGCCCAGCGCGGCAAATTCTTGGAAC
>Ga0233432_10000318_pt1 | contig 45899 bp, 40 predicted proteins | sample SI_122_August201_6_FD_179870 | JGI IMG/M metagenome (GOLD analysis project Ga0233432, IMG submission 179870) | Seawater microbial communities from Saanich Inlet, British Columbia, Canada - SI_122_August2016_10_MG | ecosystem: Environmental > Aquatic > Marine > Inlet | place: Canada: British... | reverse complement strand
TGCGCTCCAAAAATCTCAACCCTCGAGAAACGACAGGGGTTCTAATCCAAGAACCATTTTTTGCACAAAAAAGCCGTCACCTTTTAGTGACGGCTTTCTTGAAAAAATGGTACCCCGTAGGGGATTCGAACCCCTGTCGCATGGATGAAAACCATGTGTCCTAGGCCTGGCTAGACGAACGGGGCGTCAGCAAGAGCCGGAGAAACTAGAAATCCGACTCCCCCATGCAAGGCTTTTTTTGAAAAAAGAATCCACCTCTTCACTCATAAACCATCGTCTGGCTAACAGCCGCTCTTGCCATTCCCCTAAAACCCCCCTTTAAGCAATCATAGACAAAGAGTTGCCCGATACGCCTTTCTTCATTCCTATGGGAATTTTCGATTTATTCCGCCGCCCAGCCTCCCTCTCAATCGCCGATTGCATAAATCGGACGGTAACCCACGTCGAAACATTTCCCGCTAGCCTCAACGGCAAATCCTCCGAAGGCGAAACAACCCCCCTTTGCCGCATCTTCGAAAACAAGCGGCGCTTTTTCATAGAATCGCTCGACCCCCAAAGCCTTCCCCTCCTCGACAGCGAGCCGATCGACGAAATCCAAGAGATCTTTCGCGACCGCACTTATGCCCTTGCCTTGAAAGGCCACCTCCTCGCCATTGTCATCTCCTCTTCGGCCCCCAATTTCGGAAAAGATTTCAATTCGGGAATCTGGAGCATAGCCGAAACGAGCTCCGGCAGCCCAAGTTTCCAGCTGAAACCCTACGAGCTTAACCAAGCCACGCTTCTCGAACGCTACGTCCCCGCGAGCAAATACATCGCGATCCCAGGCAGTCTCGACGCCAAGTTCCCTCTGCAAGAATTCATTCCCCTCCTCCTCAAAAACCCGACTAACCAAGCCGCTAAGCCCAAGCCAGTCATACCTTCGTACGGAAAAGACGCAGCCTCCCAATCCGCTTCCAACCCCGACCCCACATGTCCGATTTGCTGGAAGACCTTCAGCCAAGGCGAAGTCATGAACATCGCTGCCCACGAGGACCTCGTCGGTGACTCCCTTCTCGGCAATCACGTCAAGCAACGCTTCGTAGCCAAACGATTCAACGATCTCGGACAGGCTCTCGACGGCCGGGGAGTCGTGTGCGTCGAACTCGCCTGTCCCCATTGCCACGGTCGGCTCCCCAGCTCCTTTCTCAGCCAAGATCATCTAATTCTATCAGTTGTCGGAGCCCCCAGCAGCGGAAAATCCTACTACCTCTCCACTCTGCTCCAACTCCTACCCGAGGAGCTCATCCGCTATCGCAACTGCATCCTGCAAGACGGTGATCCGAGCGGAAACGTGCATCTGAACGAGATGAAAAACCGACTCTTCTCTGCTACCACGCCCGAAGACGCTTTCATCTCCAAAACCGACTTCGAAGGACTCATGTACGAGCAACTCCCACGCAATGGCAAAACCGTCGCCCTACCCCGTCCATTCGTCTACCACTTGCGGAAATCCAACGCCCCCGCCCGCCGGGCCGCCCTCGTTTTCTACGACAATGCCGGCGAGCACTTCAAACCGACCGTCAGCCTCGACGATTCTCCCGGAGCCCTACACGTCGCCGCATCTTCGGCTCTATTCTTTCTATACGACCCGACCGCCAATCGAGGCTTCCGCAAACAGCTTCGCCGTAAACGCGACCCTCAACTCCGCTCGCAAGCCACTGACGAACAAGACACGATTCTCGCTGAAATGGGAATTCGAGTTAAGAAGCTCAAAGCGAAAGACAGCCACGAACATATCGATACGCCCCTCGCTATCATGGTCGGCAAATGCGATGTCTGGCAATCTCTCCTTCCTCCCGACCGCCTGCATATACCCGAAGGACGGCCCCTCACCGATTCCGAAATCGAAACCAACAGCGCTCTCACCCGCGACCTTCTTTTGGAATACTGCCCCACTATCGTCGCCAACGCCGAATCGATTTCCTCCAACGTCCGGTACTTCCCGATATCTCCCCTCGGCCATTCGCCCAAGGAAATCCTCGAAGGACCGCTCCAAGGCAAACTCGCCCCGATCCCAAACCGGCTAAAGCCGATTCTCTCAACTGCCCCCACCCTTTGGGCAATAAAGCAAATCGCCCCGGAGATTCTCTCCGACGAGCCCTCTCGGATCTAAGCCGTGCCCCTTCAATACCTACATACCAGCGCCAAACGCGGCCTAGAACCTGGCAAATCGGGCTTCTGCTGCGTCGCTCGAGACCGAGAACTTTCCGTCGACCTCGCACGGGAACTCGAACGGCTCAGCCGCTACGAACACATCTCTGGTAAATCCAATCCCATCATTCTTCGCCATCTGCAAATCTCTATTCACAGTGGGAACTACCATGTGCTTTCTCGGCTTTGCGACGCCGGCAACGACTATTCTAAACGCAACAACCACATCGCGCACCACATCGCATTCACTCAAGACGAAGCCATCAGCCTGCCGGACCCAGCGACGATTCTCCTCTTCTGGAAAGGCTGGAAAGACGCTTGGCTTGAACCTCCGCGCGTTCTCAGCGAGCGAGATAACTTCGAAATTCATGATCTGAATACATTTTCGGACTCGGTCAAATCCGAGTTCGATTCTCTCGTAAACGAAGGTCAACCCACTTCCCTGGTTTTTCAAATCGCCGAGGGTCAAGAACTCGACCTAGCTCTTCACTATAGGAACGAACTCCTAAAACTCCCCGTCTCGAAACGCTGGGATATACCGTTTACCAATTTCATTCTCGTATCCGATCGCCCAACACTCTTCCAGTGGAGCGCAAATTGGAAAGGACGTATGCTTCCCTTCGAACACGTCGCCAAAAAAAAACCCCCTAAAGAGCCCGAGGCGACAATCCCGAGTAAACCGCAGGTCTCCCCCGAAACCAAGCCGTCTACCGCGTCCGCTCGATTCGTTAAGAATGCGCCAACTGTCGAAATTCCCGAAGTGCTAAGTCGCGGCGCCCGCCGAAGACCCAAACGGAAGTGGACCCGCAAACGCTTTTCCACCGCTCTCAACCTTGGACTCGGCGCGATGGCCCTCGTTTGCGTTGGGGTCATTTTGTATTTTCTATACGATTACAAAACGCCTGCGACCTTTGCTCCCAGTCTTACCCCTCAACCCGAAGCGCCGGTTTCCATTCCCAGCGAAACCGCCGTGCAGCCACCCCTTGATGTTCGCAGCCAATGGAACCGTCTCGCGCAATCCAACCAACTCTTAGAAAATTCCGAAGATGCCATACGGCTAGCGAGCCTGCTCGCAGACAAAGGCGACCCCGTTCCGCTTCAGGTAGCTGCAATTCTCAAAATTGCCAATGAAGCCGCTTCCAATCCAGTCGAACTAACGATCGCCCCCAACTTAATTGGAAAAGCCGAAGGCCATTGGGAGCTCGATCCGACCCTCGACAGCGAACTAGCCAATCAAGGCTTCACCCTTCTGCCTCAAACGCTCTCAGAACAACTCGCCATCCTAACCGCGCAATCCACCTCGGCAGACCGCGTCTACGAACGCCTCCTCCACAACCGCTTCCTACCCGAGGACGCAGAGATGGGCCTCAAAGCCCTCCGCCGGAATGCCCGAGATCAACTCGCCAAACAAAACATCGAATCGATCGCCCCCGCCAAAGACTATCTCGAGCTATGGCAAACTCTCTCAATCGACAATCGGTTCGAACCCATCAGTAAGATCGAAACCGCCTTCGCGATAGGCTCACATGCCGGATTCTTCGCCATTGACGAACGGGGAATGCTCCTTAGCCCCGAAAAAACCGACATCACGCAACACCTCGTCGAACTCTACCAACAATTCCTTCTACCCCGGTTCTCCTCGTTCGGAAATGCTCCCGAGTTCCGGGAAGCCCTTCAAGACGCCAACCGCAATTTCGATAGCTCAATCGACGCCGCCCGCGCCATCTACAACGTTTTTCTCAACGCTCAAGCTCAATCGGCAAACTTGCAGAATCGCCTGCAAAAGATCCGCGATCAATGGGGTGGCACCTTCATTCGCAACGATTTGATGAAAGAGACCATGATCAATTTCAACTTCGAACGCCTCGCCAACAGCAAACTTGAACTCGCCCGACTCCAAGCGCAATTCGACCATCAAACGCTGATCGGACTGAGAAACCTCGAAGGTGTTCTCGATACGATCGATACCGCCGAACAATCGCTCGCCCAAATCGATGACCGCACCACATGGATCCTTCTGAGGGATAGACCCCGATAAGCGACCCCTTTCGAAAACCCCGAATATCCCAAGCTTAGGGTTTGTCTTCTCAATACAAACGAGCCAGCGTTTTTACCCTTTTAACTTTCCTCTCTCATGCGACCCGAAGCATCTCGACTAGTTTACCGAATCAAGACCGCCTTAAAAGGCGATTCCAACGGGCTGGATACGGCCAACCTCGCTTGGCAATACGCAGCGGAAGTGAAACACGCCGAAAGCCTGCTCAAGCAGTGCTTGGAAAAGCAAGACGACCTCGAAGCCTACGTCGCCGCCTACTCAAAACCCAGTGCCCTGGATACTCTAGACACCCTAGACTTTGCCGACGTCACACGATGGAACGAGCGATGCGAAAAACTTGGCTGGAGGATAGCCCCTTCTATCGACCACGTTCGGGTCAAAGAGCTGCGCGATCGATTCGCAGCCATCGAAGATCCCCAATCCTGGCTACTCGGAGAATTTAGAAAACAATCGCGGGCAAAACGGCCCTTAGAAGCTTTACGCATCGCAAAGGTAATTCTCGATCGATTCGAAGCCGACGAGAATATCGCAGCCGAATCCAAGAGACTGGACGAACAAGTGGCGACTATCGCCGAAGGCGAACTGAAGGATGCCCTTCAGGACCTTATGCCTTCCGAAGAGTCCAAATCGATTCTCGATCGGTACGAAAAAGCCGGCATCTCATTGCCCGATAAGGACGGTCCCATCAAAGAGGCGAAAGAAGCCCACCTCGCTCGGCACCTGCAAAAAGCCGTCAATGCAATCGAAGAACTCGTCAAGCAATCCGAATCGAGCGAAAGCGACGAAGAGCGAGCGAGCCTGGAATCGGCCTACTTCGAATACGACTACCTGCTATCGATTACCGATACGCGAGCTGGACTTTCGACCAAGCAACGCGAGGATTTCACTAAAGTTTCTACAATGCTTTCCCACTATCGGGGGAACACCGAATCCAATATACTAATACGATCGGCGATTAAGGATCTTCGTGACGTCCTCCAAGGTGTTTCCATAAGCTTCGGCAATAAGAAAGCCACCGCTCACGACGCCTACGAGCGACTTGCCTCCCTCCAGATGCAAGCCAAGAAAATGGGCCACCGCATTCCGAATGAGCTGCAGGAAGATATTCGGAAAGCCCTCTCGCAAGCCAAACGGAAACGAGCTCCCAAATACGCCATCATCGGTACAATCACCCTAGCCCTCGTCGCCGCTATTTTCTGGATCGTCAACGGACAAGTCGAAAGCACTCGTCTAGCAACCACCTGGCAAGAAGCGACAGTCGCCATCAATCAAGCAGCCGCTCGACAAGATATACCTCAAGCCGAGCAAGCGCTCGCCAAATGGCAAAGCTCCATCGCCGGGGTCCCCCCAGACCATGCGCTCGCCAATGCAGCCATATCGCTTCGAGCATGGATCGCAGAACAAAACCGGCTACAAAGAGCGTATTCGGAAATTGCAGACAAACTCGGCTCCATTCGTACCTCCAACATAGGTAACCCCACTTCCGACGAAATTCGCTCCTTGCTCGAATCTGCCGCGTCAACCCAGGCATCTCTAACCGCTCAACCCATCGGCGACGCCGCACAGAGGATAGAGCAATTCGAATCCTGGCAAGTCGCGCAGCTAAAACAGCAGGAGGCAGCTAAGAAAAAGGCCTTGCTGACTCATATGAGCGCCGCTCAAGACCAACTAGAGCAAGCCGCTGCCGCCACTGATACCGCAACCTTCGAAGCGCGATCCAAGGAGCTCGTCGAAGCGATCACCAATGCCCGAACCCTAATCGCCAAGTATCCCGAGCTTGACCAAAACGCTTTGCAGCGACGCAGTCTCCAGCGAATCGAAACCGCATTGAACAGCTTCCAGAAAAAACGCGATTCCATGGAAACTGCCCAGCGAACCATACAAGATTCCCGCGATCTTAGCGCTTACTTGAAATCCCTCGAGGCTATCTACAATTTCGATACGCTATCGCCCGAATCGAAACGCAATATAGGACGTATATTGAAGTTGGAAGGCGAATACAAATCGCTCCTTCAATTCCTTATAATGCCCGGCGACAAAACTGGCTGGATCGAATTTGGAAGTTCCGGCAACTACGCAAACGTCAGCCCCACTCCAGACCAAACCGAACAAGCCTACCTAGAGCGCCTTATCGGCAATATGCTTTTCCCCGCGATATACGAATCGAAGGTCAAATACTTCGAAGGCGCCCCTGTCGCGAAAAGCGAATACAGCGTCTTCCTCGTCGACCCGATCCAAAGAGGCGATACCGCTGGCCTGAAAACCGGGATCAACTTCAGTTTTAAAGTGCGCGGATTCGACGAAAGCGGCGAGCCGGAATCGGAAATCCGAGACATGAACTTCCTCAGCCACCCCGACGGCTCCTTCTGGGGGTTTTTCTACGATCCATCCGCTCTCTCCAAAGAATCGCTCTACTTCCAAGAAACGCTACGTCCCGCTCTGATGCGAATCCGAACCGGAGCCCCGCGCTTTACTGCCATCGAACTCATTAAAGATCTAAGCGACGATCGATCTCTCTCCCCTGCATTCCGAGCCTACTGGCAACAAGAGCTGATAACGTTCATCGAAATGAACCCCTGGAAGTGGGGCCTCCCATTATCGCCATCTCTTGGCGACCAAGCAGACGCCATTAAGAAACTTGACCCGGACGGGATCGATCAACGCCTATGGCTCTCCGCAGTCGAACAGACTTCCCCATCGATCGATTTGATCGAATACTTCCGCACGGCCGACAATCAACCCATTCTACAAGAAGCGAAAGCATTCTCCGCCCTCTACGCCTTCGCGATGCAAGGCAAGATGGCCCTAGTGGGACAAGCCGACGCATCCGGAAAAATTGAGTACAACGAAAGTCAGGACCCAGACGACCGCCTTTGGGTCGTCAATGGTCTGACCGGTAGAATCGAAGCTCTCGAAGACAATACTTCCATTGCCCCCTACTCGCCCATTATGACTTATCGATTCGAAGATCAGCCAGCGAAACGCTTGATTCAAAAGACTCGCATGCAAACCGGGATCGACCTGAGCGCTGAAGCCTACCAGGGCCGCCTACCCTCGATTTTAGAATAAACAGAGCGAATTTATTTTCGAAGCACCGACCCTACATGCAACCTATCTGACCTTCGGCCATATCCGAGTGCCGAACTGCACCAAGGCTCGCTGACGTTATTCCAATGCTTCACCCATTCGCCAAAGCGATCGAAACAGACAATCGATCAGCTGGCTGTAAAACGCGTTTCCCTCCTCATTCAGTTGACCGCAACCAGTAGGCATGATCCGCGACCAAGCGATCGAAAATAGAAAGCCTCCCAAGCGGAAAATCCTGCCTGCAAGGCCATCATCCCCGAATTATCACGCGAACTTCTCGCAAGGCTTACATATGAATAAAACCCTCCGGCTTCAGACAATTCCAAGGGCTTCGGCCGTTTTTTCTCGATATTGTGCCTCCCGAGTCGCATTCCTGCCTTTCAATGCTTGACAGCACCCCCAGGCTATTTCCATTTTCTCCCTCTTTTTCCACTTTTTAGTCATGAGACCGACATATAGACCACACCGATTGAAACGAGTCCGCAAGATCGGCTTCCGTGCTCGCATGGAAACACGAGGCGGCCGCGCCATAATCAACGCCCGCCGCCGCAAAGGCCGCAAGCGTCTTGTTAACGTATAAGCGAATCCGGCATCATAGCCGGTAGAATGCACATGACTCCGAAGCTCACCTTGAGCGCGGCACGCCGATTGAAACGAAATAACGATTTCGTTCGCGTCCGGAAGAATGGAAAAATCTACCGCTGCCAGTATTTCGCCTTTTTTTCTACGATCCGCGCAGAGTCCTGGGCTGATATTTCATCGTCCCGTATCGGCATCTCCGCCTCGAAACGCCTCGGCAACGCCGTTGCCCGCAACCGCGTGAAGCGGCGCCTTCGAGAACTTTTTCGGAAATGGCAGCACCTAATACGGCCCGAAGCCGACATCATTCTCAGTTCCCGCTTTCCCGCAATCGCCGGCGATTTCGAGGACATGGAACAACGCTTTCTGCACGCGATCAAGTACAACGGACTACGCCGTCACCAGCCGGACGACGCTACCTGAGTTCCCAGGGCTTTAATTCTGCTTGCCTGAGGATGCTGACCCTCTTTTATGACCGACCTTCGCACCTGCGAAGACCAACGACCGATTTTTTATAAATGGATAAGAAAAACACTCTCATAGGCCTGGCTTTGCTCGCAGGAGCATTTGTTATGATGTATTTCCAGGCTCCGCAGCCTTCGGAAAACACAGGCCAATCAGCTCCAACACCGACGCAACCCGTCACTCAACAGAAGCCAGCCAATCCGAGCGCGACCGCCCCCATCATCTCTCAGCCGACTTCAATCGGCGCCTCAGGCCCGGCGATCCTCGAAACGATCGGCTCCCATATTGACGAGCAAGTCGTCGCGCTCGAGAACGAACTGATGGAAGCACGATTCACCAACTATGGTGGAGCGATCCAAGAAATCACCCTCAAGGAATTCGACAAATCCCGCGACGACGACTCCCCGTACATAATAAACGGCAATCGCGTTGCTCCCGCCCTCGAGCTTACCGGCCTCCCTGGACTCAACAAAGACACTCCCTACCAACTCGTCGAACCGAGCAGTGCAGACACCGTCGAATACCGCGCCTTGATTGCCGACAACCTACAAGTCACTCGCCGCTACATCATCGAGCAAGACACGACGAACGAGAAACCCTACCTCATCCGTCACGAACTGGAATTCCGCAACCTTTCCAACACCACTCTTCCCATCGGCGACTTCAGCCTAAACGCAGGAACCGTTGCCCCTTCGGGCCCACAAGATGCCCAACTCCTGACCTTCGGATACTTCGACGGCGAAGACACCGAATTTCTTGCTCAAGGTAAATTCACTGGAAGCAGTATTCCTTTCTTCAGCTCTCCACCGCGCGATTCCATCTCGGAAAACCGCAACGTAGATTGGGTTTCGCTCAAGAATCAGTTTTTCATCACCATCCTCAAGCCAGATGAAAACGGCGTCGGTTACTTCGCTCAGCCCGTTCCCTTTCCTCAAGGCGACAACCCAAATCCTCAAATAGGGGTTTCCGGCTCCATGAAAATGGACAGCTTCACGCTCGCCCCCATGGACACGCAGACCTTTGGGTTCAATTACTACATCGGCCCCAAGGAATTCGACCGCATTTCGCGCGTCGGCGAAAGCACAGGAGAAAGCATGCAATTCGGCTTTTTCGGAGCAATCTCCAAGCTTCTGCTGACCATGATGAACAAGTTCTACGAGTTCACTCATAACTACGGCGTCGCCATCATCTTGCTCACGCTCGCCATCAAGATTGTATTCCTCCCAATCAACTTAATGTCTTCGCGCTCCATGAAGCGCATGTCGAAGCTCCAAGAACCGATGAAGGTCGTCAACGAGAAGTTCGCCGACAATCCATCCAAGAAGAGCCAGCTCATGATGGAGCTGTACAAAGTCAACAAGGTCAACCCCGTCGCCGGTTGCCTACCGATGATTATCCAAATACCAATTTTCTTCGGACTCTTCTACATGCTGCGAAGCGCCGCAGAACTTCGCCTATCAGAATTCATGTGGATTGCCGATCTCTCCATGCAGGAAGGTATCTTCACGCTTCCGTTCAAGATCCCGTTCATGGGCGATCAGTTCAACATCCTGCCTTTCATTTACCTCGTCTCCATGGTCGTTCAAATGGGCATGATGCCGACGCCATCCGTCGACAACGCCCAGGTGAAGATGATGAAGTACATGCCTTACGTTTTCTTTCCGATCATCTACACCTTCGCTTCAGGGCTCGTCCTCTACTGGACGGTCAATAACCTTTTCACTATCGGTCAACAATGGATGATCAACCGGAAAAAACACGATTTCGAAATCATCCTTCCCCCAGCCTTGAAAAAAGCGATGGATGCCCCCAAAAAGAAGAAACGCAAAAAGTAGCCTAGGCTCTTTCGTCACTCCTAATTCTTAAATCCCAAATTACTCACGCATGTCCGGACATAGTAAGTGGTCAACCATCAAACACAAAAAAGGCGCAGCTGACGCCAAGCGCGGCAAGATTTTCAGCCGCCTTTCCAAAGATATCACCCTCGCCGCCAAAAACGGCGGAGGCGATCCCGACATGAACCCCAAGCTCCGAACCGTCCTGCTCAAGGCGCGCTCGGAAAACATGCCCGTTGAAAACACAGAACGGGCCATCAAAAAAGGCACCGGAGAATTGCCCGGCGTCGTCTATGAAGAATTCGTCTACGAAGGCTACGCGCCGCACGGAGTCGCTGTCGTCATCGAAGTGACCACCGACAACAAAAACCGCGCCGCCTCCGACGTACGCTCTACCTTTTCGAAAAACGGCGGCAATCTAGCCGGAGCCGGAGCCGTGGCGTTCATGTTTCACCGAACCGGCCAGATCATCATCTCTAAAGAGAAAACTGATGAGGATACCTTAATGGAGGTTGCTCTCGAAGCCGGAGCCGAAGACCTCAAAGTCGAAGACGAATACTTTGAAGTCCTCGCCCCGCTCGCCGATTTCGACCACGTTAGCCAAGCGCTCGCCAAAGCGGAAATCGAACCCGACAATGCAGAACTAGCCTACCTGCCCGAAAATCTGATTGCGATTACCGAAGCCAGCGACGCCAAGCAAATCCTTCGGCTTATCGATTTACTCGACGACCTCGACGACGTGCAAAACGTTTTCCACAACGCCGATATTCCTACGGAGTTCATTAACGAAGAATAAACTCTTACAATTGCAGCCAATACTTTCCATCGCTTGCTAGCACGCTCCAACGAAATCAGCGTCATAATGTAGGAGCCTGCTTGCAGACGATTTTTCTTTAGTTAACCTAAGCCCCTATGAATCCAGCGGAGGAAGATCTATCTCAAGCGCTCGACGGCGAAGTCGGACTCGTCTCGCCCAAGGATTTTCGCTGCCCGACTCCCTTCGAATTCGCAAGCGGCCAGTCCATCCCCGAGTTTACGCTGAGGTACGAAACCTACGGACAGCTCAACGACAAAGGAACCAACGCCATCCTCGTCGCTCACGCACTGACCGGAGATCATCATTGCGCCGGTGTCCAATCGCTTCGAGATCGCAAACCCGGATGGTGGAATAGCTTGATCGGCCCCGGCAAACCCATCGACACCACCCGCTATTTCGTCGTTTGCGCTAATTGTATCGGCGGCTGCCAAGGCTCCACTGGACCCAAGTCAATCGACCCGCGAACCGGAGAGCCCTACAACCTCACTTTCCCCTCTATCGCGATCCGAGACATGGTCCGCTCGCAAAAAACCCTGCTCGACCATTTAAAGGTCTCCGAACTGTACGCCGTGATCGGCGGATCCATGGGCGGCATGCAGGTTCTACAATGGGCGATCGAGTACCCGGAATTCGTCAAACGCATCATTCCCATGGCCACCACCTGGCGGCAAAACGCCCAAGCGATGGCCTTCGATGAAGTCGGTCGCCAAGCCATTATGCAGGATCCAGAGTGGAAAGCCGGCAACTATGACGCGGATAAAGGTCCCAACGTCGGGCTAGCCATCGCTCGCATGATGGCCCACATTACCTACCTCTCCGACCGCAGCATGAACCGGAAATTCGGCCGCAAGCGACAGGAGGGCAAGGATAAGCGCAACTCTTTCGATATCGAATTCGAAGTGGAAAGCTACCTTCGCTATCAAGCCGAAAGCTTCATCAATCGCTTCGACGCCAACACCTATTTGTATTTCACGCGCGCCCTCGGCTACTTCGACTTAGCCAGTGCCTACGGAAGCCTCGACTTGGCCTTTCAAAATCTGAAATGCAAAGCTCTCTCGATCGCATTTACGACGGATTGGCTTTTCCCGCCTGAACAAAACCGAGAGATTGTGTTGGCTATGCTGCGACAAGGCATCGAAGCTTCCTACATTCAACTCGATATCGACTTGGGCCACGACTCCTTCCTCGTCGACTCGCCGGAGCTCTTCTCTCTAGTGCGCGATTTTATCGCAAACTAAAACATAAGGCCGGCGCTTGCTCCGTGCAGCGTATGTGAATGGAAATCTAACTCACCCTGAAGCCAAGTCGTAGATCGCGTATCCGCAAAACCAATTCGGGGAGCGTTTTACTTCGCTCTTCCAATCGCCTCGAAGAAAGACCTTGCGGTCTATTTGATACCCTTCCGCGACACAATAATCTTCGAATTGACGAACTGACAATGGATTCGTCCGACGCGCTTGCGCCCATGGAAATGGATAGACTTCATTTTCAAGTCGACGTCCCATCGAAAGCATACTGATCCGGTTTTTCCAGTATCCAAAATTGACAAAGCCAATAGTCAGTCGTTTCGAAACACGCAAAGCTTCCTCGATCACCTCAGAAGGGTTATCCAATTCCTGCAACGTTCTCGAACAGATCACCCTATCGAAGTGCCCGTCGGGAAAGGCCCCCATAAAATCCATCATATCGCCCAAATAAGCAGACAGTCCACGCTTCACGCAGGATTGAATCTTATCCGAGCTCAGATCGACGCCAAAGACCTCAGCCTGTCTCGTCTGCTTCAAATAATCCAGCAGGATCCCGCGACCGCAGCCTAGATCCAAAATCCGAGACTTGGGTTCCACCCAATCTCGCATGATCTGCATATCGACGCTACGCTTGTCCTTGCTCTTTGACATCCAATTGCAAAGTTCACGCCGATCCTCTCGCAACATCAAGTAAGAAAGTCTTTATGACTTTATTCGTACCCTTACCACCAATCGTTCCGGTTCAAAAACAACCCTCTCAGGATGGGATGCTCAAGACACCGATAACGCCATCATGTGCGAGTCGATTATTCTCGGAAATTCTCAAAGTTCTCTTTTCAGCGATCCAAGTCTAACTCCGCTTGAACCCATCTTAACTTAGCTGCATTAAGCATCTCTTTTCCGATCGCCTCAATCATCGTAGCGATCACAGCGTTCCCGAATTGTTTGTAGCACTGGCCCTTACGCGGATCCATTTTGAAACGCTCGGGAAATCCCATCAATCGCCGACACTCGATCGGATGCAACCTCCGCACGACGCCTTTGATTAGGTAGGCGCCCGTTTTAGCCGCCGCTCCGCCCCCGTGAGCCGACAGCGTAATACCATGGCCCTCCGGCGAGTAGATCCGCTCGCCTTGGCCTCCTTTGTTAATGATGCCTATTTGAATCGGTTTATTAGTCCGGCTTTTCGTGCTTTCCTCGAGTCCTGTATCCTTGATTTGAATATCGTCTCTCTCGATTTCCAGGCCCGTCGCTTTCGAGGCTGGCAAGAGAATATCCCTTAGCCGAACCTCAGCGTCCAAAGCGCCTGGAAACTGAAATTCGCCCAACACCACATCCTTTCTCACTCCCACGATATAGACGCGCTTACGAGCTTGCGGCACACCGTAATTCGACGCGTTAAGCACAGCGTATTTCGTCTGATACCCCGCGTTCTCCAACATGGAAATCGTTCTCTTAAGCGTATCCCCATTTCGGTGACGCACGAAATTCGCTACGTTTTCGAGAAACACCGCTCGAGGCCTTTTGGCATCCACAAGGCGCATTACATCGAAAAACAATGTTCCTCGAGCATCCTCGAAACCAAGCTGCTTGCCGCTAACCGAAAATGGCTGACAAGGAAACCCGCCGCACAAGACATCGTGATCGGGAACGTCTTCTGCCGCGATTTTCGTAATATCACCTGCAGGTTTCTCTCCGAAATTACGCTCGTAAGTGGCCGCCGCGTGCTTGTCGATTTCGGAACTGAAAACGCACTTACCGCCCAACCGCTCCAAGCCAATCCGAAACCCGCCAATACCTGCAAAAAGATCGATAAACGTAAACATAATCTAAATTCCTAAACCATTCGATCCAAAGCCTCAGGAGATACTTCGCGCACATCCCTCAAAACCGTCTCGCTCCCAGCAAGCCGCTTTCGAAATGCATCCCTATCTTCATTCGATTCGAAATCGAATCCAATCATGGCCCGCCCCACGCGTTCGCCCGTGTAGCTATAATTAAAGTACACAATGCTCGCTCCCTTGCAACTGTCCTGTAAAAAGTCATGCAAAGCTCCCGCCCGTTCCGGAAATTCAATCTTTATGAAGCAGGGCCGCTTGATCAACGACGCGTCATAGCGGATAATCCGAAACTCCACGTCCTCGTCGCCCGTCGCGTCTTCGAATTCAATTCCGAGATTCTTCAACTGCTCTTCCAGGACCGCAAATTGATTTGGCATCGCATCGATACCAATTACCGGACACGCCATATCCTCGCCAGTTAAACCATGCTGGAATTCGATGATGTTAACCGAATCCAAAAACGTCTCCAACAAATGAAGCAACGCTCCTGAGCGTTCCGGAATCCGAAAACGATAGTATCGTCTGTGAGCCGAACCGATTCCAGCATGCCTAACGACGTAAGAAAGCTGACCAAAATCCATATTCGAGCCGCAAATAATAGCCAAAGCTCGCTTACTCCCGACCGACTCCTTCTCTTTAAGCCAACCCGCCATACCAATAGCTCCAGCCGGCTCAGGAATTAGGCGCTGACTTTCCCAGAGCATTTGAATCGCCGCGCAGACCTCGTCATTCGTCACGCTGATGAAGCGATCCACCAATTGTTCGCAAAAATGTCGCGTAATTTGCCCCGCTTTCTTAACCGCAGTGCCGTCGCAAAAGACGTCGAGATAATCCAATTCTATTGGTTCCCCGTTCTTCACCGCGGCCGCCATCGAAGCCTGGTCCTCCCCCTCCACGCCAACGATCTCGATATTCGGGTAATAACGCTTCAACCAGCACGCTACGCCAGCAGCCATGCCGCCGCCGCCGATCTGCAAATAGGCAATGTCAAAATCGCCTTCCCCAGACATGACAATCTCATCCGCCAATGTTCCCTGTCCAGCCATGACCATGAGATCGTCGTAGGGATGGATAAATGTCTTGCCGGTTTCCTGCGAATAAACGTGTGCCGATTTGGAAGCATCGTCATACGAATCGCCTTCCAGCCGAACGTTCGCCGCGACGCCGCCTAAGGTTCGAACCGCCTTTTGCTTCATCATCGGCGTAGAGCGCGGCATGAAAATTTCCGCTCGGGTTCTCAGCTTCTGCGCAGCAAGAGCGACGCCTTGAGCATGATTGCCAGCCGATGCGCAGACAACGCCTTGAGCCTTCTCCTCGTCGCTCAGAAGGCTCATTCGGTTATAGGCACCACGCCATTTATAAGCGTGGATTGGAGACAAATCCTCGCGTTTGATGAACAAATTCTCAGTCGGGCTCAAGCGATGCAGCGGCGTCGGGCAAGCGATCTCGTAGACGCGCTGACGCGCTTTGAGAATTTCCTGAAAAAGGTCTTCAACCGATGGATACTTCATTTTCGATAGTCTGGCTCTGCATCCAAGGGCTCACTTATTCCGTTCGTATTTGAGCAGTCCCCAAATCGTCAAAACCAAAATCGTTCCTATCCAAGCGGACACGTAACCGGACGGCCCCACTTCCGGCGTAAAGTATGCAATCGCCGCGGCAAGACCTGTGGCGAACAAAAACGGGAAAAGAATGATTTTCCTCAATGGCGGAGGGGTGTACATGAATCTCGATCCAAACAGCTTTAATCCGCTTGGCCACCCTTTTTGTGCCTTGCAATCATTCGCCCCAAAATAGCTCTTCAATTTCGCGGCGTTCCTTTTTCGTCGGCCGTCCCGATCCTCGATCCCTGCGTAAAATCGCTTGAGCGGCGGTTTGCCGGAGCAGCTCGTATTCTTCCGGCGGCGTCATGTCATCCATGAAATCCGACACGAGCTTCGCCCCGACACGCTTTTCAATCAATCCCAGTACTCCCAGTCGCTTGGTTATCGGCCCTTGCTGGATCTCAATCAACTCCCCGATTTTCACCCCATACGAAGGTTTCACCTTCTCATTGCGAACCCGTACCTTACCGCCCCGGCACGCTTCAGTCGCTTGAGTCCGCGTCTTGAACTGACGCACAGCCCAAAGCCAGCGATCGATTCTCGTTCTCTCTGCGATCGGTCCGCTCATCGCCCACCACATTGGCGAAGCTATAATGCGACTCAATGGCCAAAACGAAAAAAGACTCCCACGAATCGCGAGAGTCTTTTTCAACGCCGAATATCGGCTCCAACACTTACCTGCCCATTAGGCCTTCGAGCGATCGGGATGACTTTAACCGAGCCCTCTAAAACCTATACGACCCAAGCAGCCCATTTAGTTTCCAAAAATCGCGATTTTCCTTCCAACGACCCCATGGCTCCTTCAGAAAAACTGCGCACCCATCTTTTTCGCTTTACGTGTCCCGCTCATCCTTCAGCTACGAGCACTCCCGCTTCGATCTCATTTCTCCGTTTTGCATCATCGCCCTGTCGATCATCGGAGTTTTTTTCATCTACAGCGCCCAGCACTATCAGCAGACCGACGATTGGACTGGGGTTATCAATTGGATTCTGAATAACGACTGGCTACGACAGATCATTTGGATGGGCATCGGATTGACGGCCTACTTCGTCATTTCATTGATCGACTACAAAATTTTTCTCAAATACTCTCACTGGATTTACTTTCTCGCGCTAGGCCTTCTGGCTCTGGTTCCCTGGAGCCCCCTTGGCGTAATCATCTTGGGAGCCAAGCGCTGGCTCGACGTAGGAGTCACAACCGTCCAGCCTAGCGAATTGGCCAAGCTAGCCTGCCTCGTCATCAGTGCGAGTATGCTTACCGGTTCTAAAATAGGAACTGTTCGCGATTCTCGCCAAACACTTGCCAAAATGGCGCTTGCGGTTTCGCTGCCATTCTTATTCATCTTGTTCCAGCCCGATCTTGGATCGGCACTCGTGATACCTTCAGTCGTGCTCGCTCAGCTTTACGCATCTAATTTATCGAAATCTTTCTTCACGACCGCATTCGCCATTTTTGCGGTCATCGTGGGGTTGGTAGTGCTCGATACTCACAACTATGGCGAGTATGTGGCAGCGAAAATGGAAGCGACCGAAGAACAAGTGGTTGAAAAGCCCCATTATTGGATTCCAATAAAGGACTATCAACGACAACGAGTCATGGGATTTATTTTTCCCGACAAGGTCAATCGTCGCGACGAGGGCTGGAATCGGGAGCAATCAATTATATCCGTTGGATCTGGAGGAATGTTCGGCAAAGGCTGGCTGAACGGAAACCAGGCCCAACTGGGTTATCTGCCTCGAGCAGTTGCCCATAACGACTTCATTTTTTCCGTCATAGCGGAGGAAACCGGATTTCTGGGAAGCGTAGTCGTGGTATCACTATTCGGCTTGCTACTGGCAAACAGTATTCGCATCGCCACAATCGCCCGCGACCGCTTCGGCACGTTGCTTGTGATTGGCGTCGCAACGCTGTTTTCCATTCATATTTTTGTGAATATAGCAATGACGATTGGATTGATGCCAATCACCGGACTACCGCTCCCGTTCTTAAGTCACGGAGGCACCTTCATGGTGAGCTGCTGCGTCCTGCAAGGACTAGCGCAAAGCGTGTATCGATTTCGAAAGGAGTTCTAACAATGTACCAATTGCTAAAGAACCACCTAGCTGAAACGCTAACACCCCATGAAAAGGCGTCTTCTGTAAAAACCAAAACCTTACAGAATGAGCGAAAAAAATACCAACACCGAGTCATCGGATTCTTCCAGGGAGCATGAAGAGGAGCTTAGAAAGCCCCCCTCGCGCAAGCCCTTAGTACCGGTCGATCAAGCGGAACTCAAACGCGAGGCTAACAAGCGCTCCAAAAAGCGTCCGTTGATGACCAAGATCATCGAAAAGTTTACAAAAGAGAAGCTACCCTACCGGGAGCTGATCATTAACGCGGAACCCCTGGAAACGCGGGTCGGACTTTTAATAGATGGAGTTCTAGACAAATTCGATATCGAACGCCGCAGCAGCGCCCAACGCATAGTCGGAGGCATTTTCAAGGGACGGATCAAGAATCTCGACCCTGGCCTGAAAGCTGCCTTCGTCGATATCGGTCTTCCGAAAAATGCCTTCCTCCACTACTGGGACATCTTGCCGCAGGCCGTCGACTCGTCGGTCGAAGTCGTTCGCGTAAACCGATCGAGCAAGAAAAAGAGCCAGAAGAAGATCACCATCAAAGATATTCCGCAGCACTATCCAATAGGCACGGAAATTGTCATTCAAGTCACCAAGGGACCGATCGGCACCAAAGGTCCCCGTACCACGACCAACCTTTCTCTGCCAGGGCGCTTTCTCGTTTTGATGCCCTACTCGGACCAGTGCGGCATCTCGCGCAAGATCGAGGACGTCAAAGAGCGCAACCGCCTCAAGAAGATCATCCGCGACCTCACGATTCCCGAAGGCATGGGCATCATCGTCCGCACTGCGGGCGAAGGAAAGAAGTCACGCTACTTCGTCCGCGATCTGCACATAATGCTCAAAACTTGGCAGAAAATCCAAGACAAGATGGATTCGGTCAAAGCTCCCTCCTGCCTTTATAAAGAACCGGATTTGAGCGAGCGCACCGTACGCGATTTCCTAACGGAAAACATTGACCGCGTCCTAATCGACAATCCCGAAGATCATCAGAACATTATCGAGGACGTCAGCCAAATCTCCAAACGCTCGTCTAACAAGATTCAGCTCTACCAGGATAGCATTCCGATTTTCGAACGCTACAATATCGAGAATCAGATCGAGCAGACCTTTCAGCGGGCCGTTCCATTGCCCTCGGGCGGCGCCATCGTTATTGACGAAACCGAGGCCCTCATCGCCATCGACGTCAATACCGGTTCCCACAAGAACAAGGGCAAAGAGAACGACACTATCTTCCAGGTGAACTGCGAAGCGGCGGCCGAAATCGCCCGCCAAATTCGCCTGCGTAACATCGGTGGCCTCATAGTCATCGACTTCATCGACATGAAGCAGCGACGTCACCGCAATGCCGTTCTCAGCCGCATGAAAACGCACATGGGAGTGGATAAGGCAAAGAATCACATCTTGCCGATCTCGCCATTGGGCATCATGCAGATGACTCGCCAGCGAATGCAGGAAAGCGTTTCTTCAGGATTATACACCGATTGCCCCTACTGTCGCGGCAAAGGAATCGTCAAATCCGCCACGACCGTAAGCGTCGAACTCCAACGCAAACTCTCCGGGATCGTTCGCCGAGCTCGCAACCGGACCCAAGACCAAAACAAAGCCATCAAGCTGCGCGTACTTGTTAATCCGGCCATACTCGATCGCTTGCGCGAAGAAGACGCCGATTTGCTCATCAGTCTCGAAAAAGACTACAATGCTCAGCTAACCTTCCGCTCCGATCCGCACTTCCACGTCGAGAACTATCGGATTATCGACGTAGAGACCGGCGCAGCTTACGGTTGATTGATGGAATCCAACTCTCCTAAAAATAACCAAGCAAAAAAACACGAACTAATAGACCCGAAGCGCCTCATGGAGGAGCTGAGCGTCGAGCAGTTCAACCAGTTCTCCGACGACTATTACAAAAGGCTGCCGAGCCCCGAAAACCAACTCGGCAAGCCTTTTTCCATGGAGATGCATGCGCCGCAACTCCTCCTTCGATTGGGACTCATGTTGGAAAGTCTCCGGCTTGCTCCTGGCATGAAGGTACTGGATTTTGGAGCGGGAACTTGCTGGATCTCCAAAGCGCTTTGGCAAATGGGCTATTCCGTGATCGCTACCGATGTCTCCGAAGAAGCTCTAGCCCTCGGTCGACGTCTCTTCGAGGAATATCCAATTCCGAACAATCCTCCCTGCGGCTGGGAGACCCGCCTATTCGATGGCAAGCACCTCCCAATCGCAGATAGCGAGATCGATCGAATCGTATGCTTCGACGCATTCCACCACGTCCCCAATCAGGAAGTTGCCATCAAGGAATTCTACCGCGTACTTCGAAACGGCGGAACCATCGCCTTTAACGAACCTCTGGGCCCGCACTCGATCACCTCGGCATCCCAAAGCGAAATGCGCGAGTTCAATGTCCTGGAAAACGACTTGGATATGGAAGCCCTCAAAACGCTCTTTCGCGACGCCGGTTTCGAAGGGCCGACATTCAAGGTCGCAGCATCTCCAGGCTACATGCTAAACTACGACGAATGGCTACAATGCAAGGAAGGCGAAGCGCCTCCTTCCATGACGACAGCCATCATGCAATTTCAGCAAAACAGCGGTATCTTCTATTTCCAAAAAGGCACAATTTTGAATGATAGCCGTCAGAGCCATGGTTTGAAACACGATTTACAGTGCGAACCGAAGCGCCTTGAACTCAAAGTCGGCGAAACCAAAGAGATCCATATCAGTGTCGGAAACATCGGCGAAGCTCGCTGGCTCAATAAGAACGATATGCACCTCGGCGTTGTCCATGTCGCCTCCCGATTGCTCGATTTTGAAAGCCAGGAACTAATAAAGGACAATACTCGATTCCGGTTTCCCTCCGAAATGGAACCAGGCGACCGATTCGAAGGAGACATCCCGATTTTCGTAGATCGCCCCGGAAGGTATTGGCTAAAAATCGACCTCGTGGCCGAGCTCGTTGGCTGGTTCGAAAGTATCGGCTCGGAGCCGATTCTAATCGAAGTGAATATAGTGCCCTAAGAATCTATTTTTCTTCGGACTCTTTCACGGTCGCGACGACTTCAATGTCGCCTAGCTCTACATCTCCAGTGCCTAAATGGGTTTTGGTTTTACCCAAATCTCCGTCAAGATTAGTGCCTATATAGTTCGCAGCCCCTCTGCTTAAAGCATAATGGGCGTCGCGAAAGTTCGTGCCGATCGCATCCAAACTAAAACGCGTCGACCACACCAAATCGAATTTATTTTCGAGCCGCATTTTCTGCCAATCATACGCCATGAGAACGATGAAATAGCGTTCGTCTCGGAGCATGGACTCAAGTTCGTATGCATCCTGAGAAGTCAGCTCTTTCCGGTCTAAGGTACGGTCAAAACCAATCAATGAGGCGTTGTCCTTATCCGATCGCCTTGAACTGGTCGAATCGTATGATTCATAATCATTCGAATAATCCTGCGAAAAGTCGGAGGTCCCTTCACCCAAGGAAGGATCTGAAACGGTTCCGCTATCCCAAACACCGAATCCTCCCGATTCGTTCATCATAAGTTCGTCCAACGACTATTCGATTCCCGTCACTCCCCAGTGAACCACGATCAGGAAATCTCCCTCGTCTTGCCCCATTACGGAATAATAGTTTCGAGCTTTCATTTCCTCAGCCAACCCAACGGCCATTTCCTCGAACGTCACCTATCTCAAACTAGGATCACGCATATTTCCGCCAAAATGCCGCACTTTGAAAAATGGTAGGTTTCATATCGAGCTTCGCCATCAACCACCTTCGATTCTTCGTATTCGTCTCGGGCATAGAAATCGACCAAAACGCGGGCATTTTTCTTCGCTATCGCTGATGCGCTAACTAGCCCCCAAATTGATAAATATACCGCAAAACGTCCCACACGTTTGAGGAAATCTAAGTTTAAGTCCCTTTTCATTTCTTTTCCAAAACCAATTTATCGGCCATTCCAACGTATCCGGGCAGTCAAAGTTGTGCATTCAATGGAATAATAAATTCAATTCCGCTTCCTATAGAATTCTAGATCCGCAAAATCTAAAACCCAATTCCCTTTGCCTTCGTGCGAATCCGGCAAAGGTACATGTCAATTGTGATGTAAAGCGTGGACCCGTCATCGCCCCAAGCGCAATTGCTCGCATGCTCGCCAGTTTCCAGTCGCCCCAGCAAATCGCCTTTCGGCGAAAAAACGTATAAGCCTCCAGGGCCAGTTGCCCAAAGGTTCCCTTGATCGTCGACCTTCATTCCGTCGGGATTCCCTACGCCGCCCGCTTGCTTTTGCTTCGTCGCATCGTAGAAAACCTTGCCTTTCCCCAACGTCCCATCGCGCCGCACAGAATACGACCTCCAAATTGGAGCCGCCGTATCGGACTGCGCCACGTAGAGCGTTTTTTCGTCAGGAGACAATGCAATCCCATTAGGTCGCGTAAAGTCTTTCGTCAAAAGAACGACTTCACCATCCGTTTTCCGCAAGTAGACACCGCAGAAATCAAGTTCCCGGCGATGATCGTCCTGCCGTTTCGGAAGTCCGTAAATTGGATCCGTAAAATACAGATTACCATTCGAATGATAGATCAAATCATTCGGACTATTGAAACGCTTCCCCTGAAAATTATCTGCCAAAGTCCTCTTCCCTCCATTCTTCGTGACCACCGCTATGCGCCGATCCCCGTGCTCGCAAAGGGTCAAGCGTCCCATCGAATCGAATACCAACCCATTGCTCCCCGGCTCAGCTCCGTAATCAACGACCCCCGTATACCCGGAAGGGCTCATATACTCGCTCACTCCTTCGTCCTGACTCCATTTCATGACCCGGTTGCGTGGAATATCCGAAAACACCAAAAACCCATCTTCCCGATTCCAAGCTGGTCCCTCCGTCCAATCGAATCCCGACGCTATCACTTCGATCTTAGCATCCGGGTCGATTAACTTATCTAACCGATTATCGTACTTGGCGATCTTGCCAATCGTAGGGTAACTGCTGGGAACCACCGCACCGCCAAACAAATTCAAACTCAAAGCCGCGAAAGCTAGCAACAAAAGGGGTGGTCGAAGGGTTTTCATAAACGCATTCTTTTTCGCCGCCTCCGTTATGTCCATCTCAATATCCCCGCAGCCAGGCGGTACGCAAAGCGATCGCTCATTGACTATCTCCAACAGAGAAACGAAGATTAGCAGCTTTCTAGAACCCACACCATTACGCATGAAAACATTTTTCGTAGCACTCATCCTTGGAATTTTCATAGGCGCCATGATCACCGCCTACTACAATTCGCCCGAAGCGTTCCATTCCTTTTTTCCCCCTTCCGCGGAATCCGCAGAGGCGAAAACGGACGCACCTATAGCCGAACCGAAATCGGAAGGGCTCAAACCGGAACTAGAAAAATCGTCCGACGAAAAAGACGAAACAGATTTGAAAGCGAAAGCGAGCGAAGGCGCCAAGGTGGTAGCTGAAAAAAGCAAGGAGCTTTTCGCCTCCACGAAGGACCTTGGTATTGGAACCGCCGTTCGCGGTAAATTCAAACTAGACAAATCAATCGATCCCAGTCGCATAAAAATCGACGTCAGCAATGGCTCGGTTACGCTTTCGGGAGAAGTCTCCTCCAGAGCGGAAGAGCGCAAAGCCAGAGACGTCGCCCTCGACACAAACGGCGTAAAAGACGTCATTTCCAATCTCGCAATCGAGTCTAAACCTTAATCGTTTTACGTATTGAACTGGCAATTACGCATTTGTCTTCACTAGCTCCCTCCTCGTAAACCGCGAATATGCGCGTCCTCATCGCATTCGATAAATTCAAAGATGCCTTAACCGCCAGGGATGCCTGCCGCGTCGCGTCCGCAACTCTGGCCAAATGCCAGCCTACCTGGGAAATCGAAACCGCCCCCCTCGCGGATGGAGGCGACGGATTTTGCGACATGTTAACCGGATACGTCGATGGAACTTTTCACTCCGCCAAAGTCACCGGCCCAACAGGTGAAGCAGTGACCGCCCGATTCGGAATTGTATCTAAGATTCAATTACATAAATTCGCCCAAGCCCTATTGGGATTCCAAACAATCACTCAAAAAATAGCCATCATTGAAATGGCCGAATGCAGCGGAATAGCTCTCACCCCCGTCTACGGTCGCTCTCCATGGAATACGAGTAGCGCCGGACTCGGAGAACTTATAACCGCCGCCATCCAACACGGAGCCCAAGGCGCCGTCATAGGGCTCGGCGGGTCAGCAACTCACGACCTCGCACTCGGTGCCCTCGAACGTTTAGGCGTTTCCTTTATCGATGCCAATGGCGTGGTCGTACCCGGTTCGCCTACTCCCGATACTTGGTCCAAAATCGAGCGTATCGACCCCTCCCGCTCAACCTTGCCCGCTAATTTTGAAATTCGCCTGGCCTGCGACGTGGAAAATCCCTTGCTCGGCCCATCCGGGGCAGCCGCCGTTTTCGGACCTCAAAAAGGGCTCTTCCCCGAACGCTTCGAAGAAATCGAATCCCTGACTCAGAAAATGGCAAAACGTCTTTGCGACGCTTGCGCGGCCGAACCAGGGACAATGAAAATTCCTGGTACCGGTGCGGCTGGCGGTGCCGCATTCGGATTGAAAGTCGGGCTCGGAGCGACAATCGTCTCCGGCTACGAATTGGTCAAAACCTGGATAAACTTGGCGCCTAAATTCGAAAATGCCCAATGCGTCATTACCGGAGAAGGTCGCTTCGATGCCTCATCGCTTCATGGAAAAGGTCCCGGAGCCCTCGCCCTCGAAACCGTCCAGGCAGAAAAGCAACTGCTCGTATTGGCCGGCAGCCTTGGTGAAATCGAAAACACGCCTTTCTCTCAGAATTGCCTCATTGCCATCTCTCCACCCGATATGCCCCTTGAAGACGCTCTCAAAGCAACGTCCACGAATATCTCTCTGGTGCTCCGATCTGCATTCGAATAAGTATCCAATGCGTATTCTGGAGACGGTGAATCGAGCTGCGATAGCAGCCGAATTAACAGAGAGTATAAACATTCGTTAAAAGACGCTGTCTTAAACACTTAAAGCTAGCAGACAACCGTGTCCTTATTCTAGATGCTCGCTCACGATTAATAGAGGCTTCAAATCGCCTAAACGAATCCAATGAAACTCGCCGAAACAGAAACAGGAGATGACCGGGAAACACGTGCTCGGCACCATGTTCGTATTCGCCGAGCCAAACAGTTTCTTCGTCCGCTTCCACGCAAAGCTACAATCCATCGTTGGCCCGTTTTGAAATGGTTTGCAAATACCGCCCGCAAACGGCCTTACCTGTGGTCCTTCAGGGTGCGTGAAGTGAGCATCGCGCTTTACCTCGGATTCGTGATCTCTTTCCTTCCTCTGCCAGGAATACAATTCCTAATCGCATTCGCAGCTGCATGGACCCTTCGGGCCAATTTACCCATAATCATGGGCGCTCAGCTGATAACAAACCTAGCGACCATGTGGCTGATTTACCCAGCTCTCGGAGCCTTTGGAACCCAATTGATCGACTTATTCGGACTTAAATCGCTAGACTCCAGCGTCAGCCAAGGCGTCTATTCCATCGTAGTTGGGGGATTGGTCGCTGGCATTACGGTCGCCTTCGCTCTGGATATGACCTACCGATTCATTTTCGCCCAAGCCCAAAAACGACCCGTCAATCTCAAGAGAATGTTTAAAAAATAGCATTCCGGTTTGCCCCGAGCAAAATTACTCCTCAACCTCCCGTGAATAGGCGAGGCCGTTGGCACGCTTTTTCCTTATGATACGCTCTCTCACTTTCCTAGCGATACTAACGACCCAATCAGCTGCTTTAGTCGCGGCTCAGTTCGTTCCCCAAGCTTCCATTACAGCGCTCCACGCGACGATCGCGCAGCAGCAAGAGACCTATATTCGGCCGGCCATCAAGCTCGGCATCGACGTTCTAGCTGATCAGCAATTCGCTCCTCTCGCCAACAAACGCATAGGCCTGCTTACGCATCCAGCGGGCGTCAATCGGTTCGGCGTCCCTAGTGTTCGTATCCTCAAGCAATCGAAAGCGGTCAATCTCGTCGCCCTCTTCGGCCCAGAACACGGCATCTACGGAAATGAAAAAGCGAATACTCCAGTAGACAATGCCATCGACTCAAAAACCGGTCTGCCGATCTACTCGCTCTACGGCAAGTACCGCAAGCCCACCTCGAAGATGCTCGAGAATCTCGATGTCCTCGTCATCGACCTGCAGGATATCGGCACGCGTTCATACACGTTTATCAGCTGCATGAAACTTGCCCTCGAAGCCTGCTTCGAAAACAGCGTCGAAGTCATGGTCCTCGATCGGCCAAATCCTCTCGGTGGACTCAAAGTCGATGGTCCCCCGATCGAGAAAAGCTGGCAGAGCTACGTCGGTGCCTTCCAAGTTCCCTACGTCCACGGAATGACCATTGGAGAACTCGCTCGAATGGCCGTTTCGAAACCGGGAATCCTCGAGCTCACCGACTCTCAACGTACGAACGGAAAACTCACAGTAGTCACAATGAACGGATGGCGGCGCTATATGAGCTGGCCGAAACTGGGGCTGAAATGGATCGCCCCATCGCCCAATATCCCCGATTTCCCCGCGGCCGTCGGTTACGCGATGACCGGGCTGGGAGCTCAGCTCGGCAGCTTTCAACATGGTATCGGCAGCGAATTCCCGTTTCGCGTTCTCACTCACAGAACCGCTAGCCTCGATGAACTCGAACGCGAATTGAATCGTCGCTCGATCCCAGGAATCGCCTTCAAACGGAAGTCCCTCAAAGGAGGATCCCAAACCGGCCTCTACGTTCGCATAACCGATTGGGGCGCATGGCGTCCAACCGAACTCAGCTTTCACATGATGCAGATCGCCGCTCTCTTCGAGCCGAACCCATTCGCCAAAGCAACCAGCAATCAAAGCAGCCTTTTCAATAAACATGTCGGTTCCTCTAGTTGGTGGAACGAAATCACGCAAAAAGGATCCAGCGCCAACCGAGCCGGATTCATCGGAGTCTGGGAACGGCAATCAAAACAGTTTCAGCTCCAAAGCCGCGCTTACTGGCTCTACGATTGACCGGTAAAGGCGTTTTGCCATCCGGTTCGATTCGTATTCAGAACTTGCTCACGCGAATCGCTGGATGACCAAGGCTATAGGGTTGAGGTCACCTGCGTCAAAGCTCTCAGCTAGGAAGCCTTTCGAAATTGAGATTTCTCATTGATTCCCAAGGGTAATTACGTCAGAAGGATCAACGCTATGCCTAGACCCGTCACGTTATTCACCGGCCAATGGGCCGACCTGTCAATCGCGGAACTCGCGCCTCTCGCCAAGAAAATGGGCTACGATGGAGTGGAGCTCGCCTGCTGGGGAGACCATTTCGACGTCGACCAAGCCGCTAAAAGCAAGAAGTACTGCAAAGACAAATGGGCACTACTTTCCGAAAATGGACTAACCTGCTACGCCATTTCCAACCACCTCGTAGGCCAAGCGATTTGCGACAATATCGACGACCGGCACAAAGCGATCCTCTCTCCAGAAATCTGGGGCGACGGAAAACCTGAAGGCGTTCGCCGCCGTGCAGCGAGAAACATGGCCAAAGCCGCCAAGGCTTGCCGCAATTTCATGGACCAAAAGCCAGGCCGTGGAAAAAAGGACGAATTCCCGGCTGTAGTCAATGGCTTCACCGGCTCTTCTATTTGGCATGCGCTTTACGCGTTCCCGCCAACTGACCAAGCATTCCTCGAAAAAGGCTACCAAGATTTCGCGAAACGCTTCATCCCAATCCTAGACGCTTTCGAAAAGGTAAACGTCAATTTTGGTTTGGAAGTCCACCCGACTGAAATCGCTTTCGACCTAGCAACCGCAGCACGCGCAATCGCCGCAGTCAAAGGACACAAACGCTTCGGCTTCAACTACGACCCATCGCACCTGGGCTATCAAGGGGTCGACTATGTGAAGTTTATTCGCGAATTCGGCGACCGCATCTTCCACGCCCACATGAAGGACGTTTGGTGGGGACACGGGGACGGCTCCGTAGGCGTCTTCGGCGGTCACACCGACTTCGGCGATCCACGTCGAGCATGGGACTTCCGCTCTCTCGGTCACGGAGACATCAATTTCGAAGAGATCATCGTCGCCCTTAACGACGTCGGCTACCAAGGCCCGCTTTCCGTAGAATGGGAAGACATTCGTATGGACCGCGTCCACGGAGCCACCGAAGCTTCGGCTTTCGTTAGATCCGTCGACTTCCCGCCAAGCACCGTCGCCTTCGATTCCGCGTTCGATAAAGAGAACCAATAGAACTCCTTTCTCCAATCTTACCAAATTACTATGAGCACTAAAATAGCTATCATCGGAGCGGGCGGCATGGCCCAGTACCATATTGACGGATTCCGCCAAGCTGGAGCGGAGATCATCGCCCTAGCCGACTTGAACGAAGCTGCTGCCCAGGCAACCGCTTCTCAGCATGGCATTCCCCAAACATTCGGTTCCATCGAAACGATGTTCGCAGAACTGCCGGAGATCGACGGTGTTTCGATCATCGTCCCCAACAAATTCCACGCTCCCTTGACCATCCAAGCGCTGAACGCGGGCAAGCACGTCTTCTGCGAAAAGCCGCCCGCTCTCCACGCAGCCGACGTCGAAGAGATGAAGGATACCGCGGATAAAGCAGGCAAGCGCCTCCTGTTCAACTTCAACAACCGGGCCCGCCCCGAATCCTTCGCGATGATGGAATACGTCAAGGACGGAACGATCGGTACGATCAACTCCGCGCAAGCGAAGTGGATTCGACGTACCGGTATCCCTGGGATCGGCGGCTGGTTCACCAACAAAGCTCTCTCTGGGGGCGGTCCTCTGATCGATCTGCTCCACATGGTCGATCTCGCCATGTTTCTCATGGGCTACCCCGAACCAGATCACGTGCTCGGCCAAACTTTCTCAGACTTCATCACCGACAAGAACTTCAAAGGGCCTTGGGGAATTCCAGACAATGCCGACGGAGTGACCGATGTTGAATCAGCCGCTCATGGATTCGTCACTTTCAAAAGCGGACAAGTCCTCAGCCTCCAAGTGTCATGGGCCGAAATGGTCAAGCGCGAGGAAGTGTCCGTCGCATTCCAAGGCACCCAAGCTGGTGGCAAAATCGAACGCCTCTTCGGTTCGGACGGTCTCGACGAAACCTGTATCGACAGCTGCGAACTCTACGTTCAAGAGAACGGAAACTCAGTCAACCGCGCCATCTCGGTCGAAGCCTGCGAAGATATGGGACGCTCCCGTTCCGCTGCGAACTTCATTATGGCAATCGAAGGCAAGGAAGAACCCCTCAATACGCCTGACCAAGCTGTATCGCTCATGAAGACGATCGACGCCATCTACGAATCTGCCAATACCGGAAAACCCGTCGCCTGCTAAAAGTCACCTCTACGCCATATGAATAGGAAGTTAAAAATGGGAATGGTCGGCGGTGGCCGCGGTGCTTTTATCGGCGCCGTTCATCGCATGGCAGCTAATCTGGACGGGAAAATCGAATTGGTCGCGGGAGCGTTCTCCTCCAATCCGAAGAAATCCAAGCTTTCAGGCAAAGACTTCTTCCTCGACCCGTCACGCGTTTACGGCTCTTACCAGGAAATGGCCGAAAAGGAATCCGCCCTGCCCGTTGGCGAGCGGATCGACTTCGTCAGCATCGTAGTGCAGAACCATCTTCACTACGCAGTAGCTAAACACTTCCTCGAAAGCGGCTTCAACGTCATCTGCGACAAACCGCTCGCGTTTGACCTGAAGCAAGCCAAGGACTTTCGCCGTGTCGTGCAGAAGTCCGGAAAGATTTTCGCCCTCACCCACAACTACACGGGATACCCGATGGTTAAAGAAGCGAAGGACTGGGTTAAAAAAGGAAAACTTGGCCGTATCCTAAAAGTCGTCACCGAATACCCTCAAGGATATGCGGTTGGCGATGTCGAAAAAAAGAGCCAAAGCAAAATTGCTTCCTGGAGAACCGATCCCGCCATTGCTGGCGCTTCCAATTGTATTGGCGATATCGGTACGCATGCCGAGAATTTAGGGTCGTACATCACTGGCCTTGAAATCGACGAACTCTGTGCCGAACTAACCGCCTTCATCCCGGGCCGCGAGCTCGACGACGACGGCAACATCCTCATACGCTACAAAGGCGGAGCCAAGGGAATCCTCTACGCCTCGCAAATCTCCAACGGCGACGAGAACAACCTCAACATCCGCATCTACGGCACCAAAGCATCGCTAGAGTGGCACCAAGAGCACCCCAACGAGCTCGTCGTCAAATACTCCGACAAACCACGCCAAATCCTGCGACGCGGCAACGACTACCTATGCAAGGTGGCAACCGACGCCACACGCACTCCATTCGGTCACCCGGAAGCCTTCATCGAAGCCTTCGCCAATGTCTACGCAGCGGCTGCCAAAGCGATCGAGGCAGAGGTAAACGGTAAAAAATTGCCTAAGAACCTCGATTTCCCGACCGTCGACGACGGTGTCGAAGGAATGGCATTCATCGCCACGGCGGTGAAAAGCTCCAAGAGCAAATCTAAGTGGACTAAGATGCTAAAAGCTTGATAGCGAATTGTATCCATTTTTCAAGAAAGGCCATTCGAGAAATCGAATGGTCTTTCTTTTTAGCTTCGCTCGTCCACGAATTCGCGGACCGTCTTCAAGAAAGCCTGGGCCCCAGACGTCACATAACGTCGCTCATGGGTTAACGCAAAAAGCAATCGAGTCATTCGCGATGATATCAAAGTTCTGAATACAACATTGTATGGTGAAACAGTCTCGCGAGCCATCTCCGGCAAAATCGATAACCCGACGCCACTATGTACGAGTGCCTTGGCCGTGCTTACTTGAGAACACACCGCTGCGATTTTCGGTTCGAAATTGTTTCGCCCGAAAAGCTCCAATACTTTTTCTCCCAGCACAAGCGATTCTCCGAGCAGGATAAGCGGTTCGTCCTTGAAATCCTGAATCGAAATTTCCTGCTTATTCGCCAAGGCATGATTCCGCGGCACTACCAAATTGAGAGACTCCTGAAGAATTGGCTCGGCCTCGACATTCGCCACTTCGCCGGAATACGATGAAATGACCACGTCCAATCGCCCATCAACGAGACTATCCATAAGCAAACGCCGCTGACTTTCCTCGACCCGAATTTCGAGTTCAGGATACCGTTCCCGGCAACTCGCCAATACCGGAGGCAGCAAGTACGGCCCGACTGTTGGCGTCACTCCCACACGCAAACGCCCTCTCGGCTCACCCTCCCCTTCGCTGATCTCACGTTGAGCATTCTCGGCCTCCATTAGAATCGAACGAGCCCGCTTTTCGAAAAAGGTCCCAGCCGATGTCAATTCCACGCGACGCCCCAAACGATTGAAGAGCTTCGCCCCAAGCTCCGACTCGAGTTTGATGATCTGAGCACTCAGAGAAGGCTGCGAAACAAAGCACTTCTCTGCAGCCCGCGTAAAATTCTCCTCCTCGGCCACCGCAATGAAATATCTGAGTTGATGCATTTCCATAGTTTTTTCCTATGGTTTCTATAAGTTATAAGTATTTCAAGTTATAACTGATCTGCGCTATAGTCCTCCTGTCATCAAAACTGACCAACAAAATGAACACACAAACAAAGAGTAACATAATCGCTTCAATCATCCTAGCACTTGTGCCGATCGGCATCTTCGCGCTGGTATTGCCAGTCGTCGAAGTAGCAGCGGGAGTAGCAATTGCTGCCGCGTTGATCGGACTCGGAGTGATGGACATCAACCACGTCGCCTATTCTAGCGACATTCGTGGATCGCAAAAGCCATCCGCTCGAGGCTTCCGTCTCTTCAAGTTCTAAATACCTGATAGCGAATAAGAAACAACATGGCGGAAACTCAGCATGCGAACCGCTACGGAAACGACGCCATAGGGAGGGGTCAATTTTTAATCACCAAGAGCCATCGATTCGATGGCTCTTTTTTATTATCCAATCAGCGAAATAAACGAATCGGACACTACGCCGATTCCAAATTCGCTTTAACGAGAGCTTTCTTAAAAGCGGAACGATAGAACCAAAAGTTCAACAACGCCATGAGCGGCACAGCAATAATTCCGCCGAACGATACCTGTAAAACCGCCAAGGCTGTCAATATTAGACGCAACATCCACTTGGTAACGAAGCTCTGCCCAAAAGTGAGGTATCTCCGAAATGGGGCCACTAGCCTCAGCCAATAGTAAATCACGCCAGCGATCAGTCCCAGAACCGGAACCATGCCTAGTATGGCAGAGATAATAAGAACCTTGGGAAGCTTGTCCGCGACCGAGCCAATATAGGCCTGCGTCAGGGCTGGATCCGAGAACGCCGTCGTTCCGTCTACTTCGCATTTTAGCTCTACACCTTTCCCTTCAAAGCGTTCGCCAGAGAACGTAGAACGTTTCAAACGCATCAACCGGAGTTGCTGCTCCTCAATGGACCCTGCCTTCTCCTTCTTAATACTACCCAGAAAACCCAGGATATTCGGGCTTTCCACGCCCGTCCCGCAGTGATGGCAAGCCGTGGCGAACGAGTGGATTTTTTCACTGCATTTCAAAGAACCCTAGCATGAATAACCACGCGACAAGCGGCGCGAAGAATAAGTACCACACCCCGACGACTGCAAAAAAACCTCCACCCAACTTATGAAACCGCGTATATTCACCACGTCATCCGGATCCGCTTCCGTTAAGACCCCTAAAACGCCCCCTCTTTTATTCGCTCCGAAATAAGTAGCTCCCGCCGAAACAAGCGGCGGAAGCATTTCCATGAATGCTGCTTGCTGGAACACGCTACCAGCAAGACCCGCATCCGCGGTGTTCATTACACCAAGCGTTGTCAGGCCCGAAAGGCCCGTTTTCGCGTAAACGGAAAAATCATCTATCAACTCCCGCATCTCCTGCGACTTGTCAGCCGCGAACTCGAATAGCGACAACACTCCAAGCCCCGCGACTACACCCCCGAGAGTGGACCAAGTAGGGTTATTGCTAGCCTTCTCCGCCAATTCAGCCAAGATTATCGATGCCTTTAGAAAAAGGCCAGGAATGGCCGTATTTCATAAAAAGCGCCGTAACGAAGGCCGGTAAGAAGATTCGCGAAGAAAACAGCCCGGAAAGACCTAAGGAGTATAAAAGCGTGTTAATGTTCATAAAGCGGAATTTAGTCCGATAATATGAATGCGATCTTCAAATAATCGCGAAAATGCAGATTTGATCATTTAACGTTCAATTAAGATACGCAGTCTCCCTTTCCCTGCTGTCACAGTCAATTTAGTAAAGCAACTCAACCCATCTCAATCGTTATGTGTGGAATCGTAGGTTATATCGGAAATCGAGAAGCGTCTCCCATCTTGCTTGAAGGTCTCAAGCGACTAGAATATCGCGGATATGACTCCGCAGGTATTGCCGTATTGGCGGATGATACTCTCAAGCTCAAAAAGCACAAAGGCCGCGTTACCGACCTAGCTCGCAACTTGAACAGCTCCAGTGTCTCCGGGTCTCTTGGAATCAGCCATACGCGCTGGGCGACTCACGGAAGCGTCACCGAAGCAAATGCTCACCCGCATGTGAGCCACGATGGCAAAATATCGCTCGTCCATAACGGCGTTATCGAAAACTACCTTTCCGTAAAGAAGTTCCTTGAAAGCACAGGCGTCGAATTCTATTCGGAAACCGATTCCGAAGTCTTCTGCAACCTGATCGCCTATCACTACCAAAAGGAATCCGAGGCTTCTCCAACCCGATTCCTCGACAGCGTCCGTCGCAGCCTTCGGCACATCGTCGGCACCTACGGCATTGCCGTCATCTGCACCGATTGCCCCAATGAGCTTGTCGGCGCCCGAAAAGGCTCCCCGCTCATTGTCGGAATCGGAACCGACGAATACCTCCTAGCGAGCGACGTCTCCGCCATTATCAGCAGAACCTCCAATGTCGTGTACCTAAACGACGGCGAAATCGTAAGCCTCAAGGATGGCGAACTCAATCTGCTCACGAACGACGAGGAAATCCTCACACCTGAAATCAAGCAGATCGATTGGGACATCGCCGAAAGCGAATTGGGCGACTACGAACACTTCATGCTCAAGGAAATCTTCGAGCAGTCCGGAGCATTGGAAAACGCCATGCGGGGACGGTTTTCAGACGACCAAAGCACCGCTAAATTCGGCGGCCTGAACGTAAGTGCTCAAGAACTACGTCAAATCGATCGTATCCTTCTCTGCGCCTGCGGAACCGCTTGGCACGCCTGTCTCGTAGGCGAATATCTAATCGAGCGATACGCCCGCATTCCGGTCGAAGTCGAATACGCATCCGAGTTCCGCTACCGCAACGCCCCGCTCGACAAAAACACGCTTGTAATCGTAGTTAGCCAATCTGGCGAAACGATCGATACGCTCGCCGCGCTTCGCGAGTCCAAGCGAAAGGGATACAAGACGCTCGCGATCAACAATAGCGTCGGCTCGACGATCGCTCGCGAATCCGATGGCGGAATCTATCAGCACGCGGGCCCCGAAATCGGAGTCGCATCGACCAAAGCCTTCACCTCCCAGCTCCACATTCTCTCAATGCTCGCCCTCTATTTGGGCCGATTGCGCGATATGAGCTATCAAGACGGACTCGAATACGTCGCTGCCCTAAAGAAAGCGCCTGAACTCGTCACTGAAACCGTAAAGCTCAGCGATAGAATCCTAGAGATCTCGAAGAAATACAAAGACATGCAGGACTGCCTCTTTCTCGGCCGCCAAGATATGTTCCCTATCGCTCTCGAAGGTGCCCTCAAGCTTAAGGAGATTTCCTACATCCACGCGGAAGGTTATCCCGCCGCCGAGATGAAGCACGGGCCCATCGCCCTCATCAACGAAGAGTGCCCGGTCATCGTGATCGCAGCCCAGCCAGATATCCACGAAAAGCTCCTTTCGAATATCCAAGAAGTAAAGGCGCGAGGAGCGCCGGTCATAGCCGTCACTAATGAAAGCAATCCACTTCCTCCCGAAATCGTTGACGATCAAATTATCATCCCCGATTGCCATAGAGCCCTTTTGCCAGTCATAGCGAGCATTCCTATGCAGCTCTTAAGCTACCATATTGCAAAACTTCGCGGATGCGATGTCGACAAGCCACGCAACCTGGCGAAATCGGTTACCGTCGAATAAGACCTACTAGCTTTTAAGCCGACGTTTGCCTTCGGGTGGGCGTCGGCTTTTTTATGCCCTTAAATGGCGCTCCTTCCTCTTTGGCTTAGGCAAAGACCCTGTCTAGCCTCCAAGCACAAAAAAAGCCCCCCCTCAAAGGACGACTATTAAACTGCAATTATTTGGAAAGCGAATCTAAGCCTTTATAGAAAGATGCTGCCCGATCGTTCCCGAATCACCAAGCGCCCCAAAGCGATTGTAGCCAACCTTACCAGCAACCACACTCGCTAGCTTTCGCTTAGCAACTCGCTCCATGGTTTCCGGAGAAATATTAACCGATTGGCGAGCCGATGCTCTCAAACCCGACGCTACTCCATACCGACCAGCTTCGCCGAAAAGCGAATGCTTTTGAGCCTTGTGGTGAGTTGAAGTTGTGTCGGTGAATGTCATTTACACAGTTTTAGCATATTATCGCGGAAACACAATAGAGCAAACTACTCAAAATAGGCACTTTTTTGAATAAAAGTGCCTAAAAATCGATATTTCCGGCGCGAATACCACCTAATCCAATGCGTATGAGGGCTCAGACCGCAAAAGCCATTTCTCAAACTTTTAACGCTTCAACGGCCCCTTCGACGATTAATCTAACCGAATCCAGTCGAAGACGCGCCGCATCAATTGCCTCGACGATCCCTTTGATTTCCGCTTTCGCCAAGTCCACTTCCTCTTTTCGAACGTTCTCGTTGAGTTTCCGCAAATCAACTAATCGCTGCAATTCTCCCCCTAATGCTGCTTTCATCTCCAACTTCGCGGATTGCCTCATCTTATTAGACTCGGCCAAAGCGATCGCTTCCGCTCCATCTAGCATCGCTGCAAAGATATCCCGCGTGAAACCCGGATTTTCCAAAAAGCGATTCAAGGAGCCGTCTTCAAGTTCAGTCTGTTCCCAAGCAGGATCATGTTCGTGGGTAAGATCGTTGCCTCGAATATCCACCAAAGCCCTCAAGGGTGTAGGAGCCATAAAGCGATCCACATGCAAACTCGACTGCGCAACCGTCTCCATCACGAAAATCGCCTCCAGCAGAATATTTTGTTCCTCCGCATCCTTAATACTGAAAGCCGACTTCCCGACTTCCGAGTTAACCAGAAAGGCCATCGATTCCAAAACCAACGGATGATCCTGCGAAACGAAACCGATATCCTCTCGAGCAATTGCCCGCTCCCGATCGAAGGTCGCCAACATTCCTTCATGAGGAATATGCGGAAACGATTCTACATAAGCATGGCGAGGATCCAAAAAGACATCGCCACCTTCATGTTCCTCTATTCGCACTCCATAGTGCTCCAGCAATCCAAATACCGATTTTCGGATACTATCGTCTTTTTCAATATGCCGAATCCCCTGGACCACTTGATTCGCCACCTGTGCATCAAAAGAATTCAATTCTAGCAATCGATCACGGCCATGACGCAATTTTTCCGTAAGCTTTTCCCGAAAACCGATCGTCTCTTCCACGAACACTTCGAGCGATTCCCGGCCATGCCCCTTCTCTCCCCGCCCATAGCCCAATGCGGATTTCAACAAGCGATCCCCGAAGGCCTCCCGATATTCCACCGCTCCGTGAGCGCAGACTTCGAAAGCATCCAAGCCTTGATGGTACCAATCCGCCACAAATTCCTGAGAACTACCCACCACGTAAGGCACATGCACCTGAACTGTAGCCGTTTGCCCAATACGATCCAAGCGGCCGATACGTTGCTCCAGGAGCCCCGGATTCGACGGCAGATCAAATAGAACTAAGTGGTGAGCAAACTGGAAATTACGCCCCTCACTCCCAATTTCCGAGCAAATCAAAATCCTAGCCCCCTCCGGCTCCGCGAACCAAGCCGCATTTCGATCCCGTTGCACCAACGGCAAATCTTCGTGAAAGAGACCAACCTTCACATTCATCTTTTCCTTCAAAGCCGATTCGATCGCTAAAGCTTTGCGCTTCGACTTGCAGATCAAAAGCATTTTGGAATCCCGCTTGCCCTTCAGAAACGAAACAAGCCAATCCAAACGTGCGTCCTCTTTAAACGAATACCGAATATCGCTCTCTTCACCCCGATATTCCGCTTCGAACTCTCTTGCCAAACGATTGAGGAGAGCCTTCGAATCTTCCCCCGCATTCAAAGGAGCGGGACAATACATACGCTTGGGGAAACCCGTCATATTCGCCCTGGAGTTCCTGAAGACAACCCGTCCCGTCCCATGCTCATCCAAAAGTGCCCTTAGCAAAACGTCCTTCCCACCGCGTTTTCCCTTTTCAAAATCCGCCAATCGCTTTTCGAGCCCAGTCAAATCCTTATCGAAGATCAACTTCAACGCTTCGTGATCCGATGACGAGAGCCCCTCCTCATCGACGATTTTCCCAGCGATCCTAGCCACCGACTCGAAACCCTCCGACTCGGCTTGAAACCCTTCGAAATCGCTGTAGCGGTTCGGGTCGAGCAAGCGCAATCGAGCAAAGTGCCCCTCAAGTCCCAATTGCGTCGGTGTCGCCGTCAGTAAAAGCAATCCGGGACTCTTCTGCCCAAGGGCCTCCACCAATTCATACTCGGAACTCGATTTCTCAGGCGTCCATTCAAGGTGATGCGCCTCGGCCACCACGACCAAATCCCATCCCGCCTCGATCGCCTGTTCAGACCTGACTTCGCTGTTCGCCAGAAAATCGACACTGCACAAAATCATTTGCCCATCCAAAAATGGATTTTCGCCTGGGCTGCTCTTTTCCGCCGCCCGGCAACGCCCTTCGTCATAAATACTGAACCAAAGATTAAATCGGCGCAGCAGTTCCACGAACCATTGATGCACCAAGCTCTCCGGAACCAAAATCAAGATACGTTCCGCTTTCCCCACGGCCCTCAATCGCTGCAGAATCAAACACGCCTCGATTGTCTTGCCCAAGCCAACCTCATCCGAAAGCAACACCCTGGGCGATTGCCGCGACGACACCTCATGCAAGATATACATCTGATGAGGAATCAAATCGACTCGTCCACCGGTGAAGCCCCTCATTGGGGATCGTCTCAATTCGCTTTGAGTCCTCAAGGTTTTGTAACGCAAATCGAATACCTCGCCTGGATCCGACCGTCCCCCCAGCAAGCGATCGTGCGGCGAGCTAAAGCTCGTCGAATCGGATAAAACATCTTCGCAAAAAGACAGGTCTTCGCCGCTGTAATACAACAGCCCCTCGCGCTCCTCGACTTGATCGACCTTGAACGATTCGCCTTCCCGATTGGATACTTTTTCGCCCACCCGAAAACGTGCCCGTTTCAAGACAATCGTATCCGAAGCGTATAGCCGCTCTTCGCCCGAAGCTAGAAATCGAATTCCAACCTGAAAACTTCCTACGCTTACAACCGTTCCCAAGCCCAACTCGGGCTCGGGTTCGCTAATATATCTTTGTCCCGCGACAAATCCTGCCATAAATCACGCAAAAAACACAGAATCCGCCAAGAACCAATTAAAAAATCGATCCCCAGCCGCCAACGTCTACGGTGGCGAGTCAAGTGGTTCAGGCATAGATTACGCGTGACGGTCTTAAGCCAACCGCCAACCCGAGGGTTTCCGCCTATCTCGCTATACCGATCATACGCCTTCAAAAAGACCTCTTGGGAAATATCCTGCACTTCCGCGTGATTCGCCAATAGTCGATATGCCGTTGAAAATACCATGTTCTAATAGCTTTGCATGAAGGATTCGAAGCTTTGGGATTCTGTCATTTGCGATTGCAACCGTTATGGCCGGGCTTCCGTCTAACCACAGAACACAAGTCCGCGTGATAAAGTCGCACAAAATCTACAAATCGTTTCAAAAGCTGCCCGAAACTCAGCTACTTTTGGAAACGACCTCATAAAACAAAGGGGAATTTCGGTTCTGGAGTTAAGCGATCAGTCTGATAATTCCAAAACCACATGCGATTCTCAGTCAACTGAACGCCGCCAATCCAACGCTCTTGAAAACCGACCTGGCCCCAATGCCCCTCGGCTTTCAAAACCTGTTCTCCACAAAGCGTTAAAGCCAAAGCCTGCTCCTCAAACGCCTTCCATGCCAAATCTCTTGGCGGACATAGGAAAGGTTCGCCGCTCACAGTTTCGATCAACGGAGATTTTCCCGAAGTTATCCGCTGCAAAACCGCCCAAAATTCCCAGTAGTTCAAAAAAGGAGCCGATTCGGTTTCCCGACAGCTCTCGAACAGTTCCCGCGGAGCTGTTACGCCCAGCGAAATTGCATCGAGAATTTGGCATTCCGTTAGCGAAAGGCCATTCTCGGAACTTGGATACTCTCGCAAAAGGCGTCCCACAGCTGCCTTGAGGGAAACCGACTTGATAGTTTGAAAACTCGCTTCCAAATCAGTCGGATCGTCAGATACAAATGCCGTCCACATAGATTCATATTCGGCAAGGTTCGTCTCTCCTGCAGGTTCAGCGTGGTCGATTAATTCCCAAAGAGCATCGCTCGAATCATTAGGGATCATCTTATTTGATACCGAAACCTTGACGCAATTCAGTCGCTCGCTCGCCTGATTCATCAACCACGCCGCCAATCGAGCCAGCGTTAGCTGATCCCGAATTCCAGCTCCGAAAAGCAAAACGACTTCCTCGCCATCTCCAAGCCCCCGGAGTAATGCATCGTTTCGGGCCTTAAAATCTGCTTCCACCTCCTGGCATTCATCCCAGCCGTGATACTGAAAAACCAACGCCCGGTCCCGAGCGAACGTCGACAAATCATAGGTCTTCCCTACCGGCCCAACATGCAAAGCCTCCGACCAAGCCCAAAGATCGAACTTACGGCCCGCTAATGCCAAAGCGTTTTCGGAAACTTCATCATTAGTAATTAAAATCATCGGACATCGAATTCGTGCGCCAATCAATCGAGACGTCAAATCCGATCTGCAACCCCCTCGACTTCCCGCAGCTAGAAAAAACAGGCGGAAACTCCGGGGGCTACTTACACTCACTGCATTAGAGCTCAACAAAGGTAGCGAAGATCGCTTAATTTGCCTCTTATAGTGTTGATAATACGATTTCAGGTTCTCCTTAACTCGTGCTCGTTCTATTCGATTTTCACAATTTCAGAACTCGCTATTTCATATCAGACTTCCACCAGTCAATCTTTAGATCCCAAACGAACCATCGCTGCCGAATTGCAAGAAGGGCTTGCAAGCTCGGAATTCGAACTTCCCGTACCGCTACGGTCGCCAGCAAAATATTCACGCTCACTAACAATCCGAACGCCGAAGTTGGAGATCTTTCGCAATTAATCCATAGCGACCAATCGATGGCTTCCCACATAATGCGAATCGCCAATTCCGCAATCCATGGCGGCGGTGACCAAATCGTATCTCTTCAACAAGCTGTCGCCCGACTAGGTATGAACCTGCTAGGCGATATCCCTATAGCCCCCTCCCTCCAAGGGGACCTCTTCAAGGAGCCAGGCTAAGAAGCCCAAATCGCCCGAAAGCGTCGTCGCAATGTCGAAGGCCAATTTCTCTGCGGGCTACCTCATTCGGTAGTTAAACCCATCGCCCAAAAATTGATTGCTGGCATGGCTAACGAAAAAACCTGGATATGTAACTCGGGCGCAACGGGACGATTCCCGTAGACGAAAACTATCAAACTCCCGCACCTGGTATCTATGGCCTAGGCGACGTGATTGGCCCTCCATCTCTCGCATCCGTATCCATAGAACAAGGGCGAAGTGCAATTTGCCATCCTCTTGACACCGATACTGGTAGCAAATTCGAAATCGTGCCTATCGGCATCTATTCCGTTCCCGAACTTTCCAGCGTTGGGCTTTCCGAACAAGAAGCCCGCAAACAATATGGGGACGACACTATAATCGGCTGCACGAATTTCGACGAGGTCGCCAGAGACCAGATTGCTGGAATTAAAGACGGTCTTCTCAAGTTGATCTTCGATACCGAAGGCAAGAAAATCCTCGGCGTCCACATTGTCTCCGAAGGAGCCACTGACCTAATCCACGTCGGAGAAATGGCGATCATCCATAACAATGACGTTCGCGTCTTCCTCAAGAATGTGCAGAATTTCCCGACTCTCGGCGAAGCCTACAGAATCGCCGCTTTGAATATCGTTACCAAACTGGCAGACCGCGCTGCGAAAAAACCAATTTCCCGTATCCAAAGCCTCATCGAACAAACAGAACTGAACTAAGTCTTACGGTTCGTGCCAGCTATTCGATTTCGATTGCAGGCTGCTCCATTCGAATTTGAGATCAACCCTTTCATGAGCGATCTCAAATCACCTAGAATCTCTATTCTCTATTGCCGGCAATGCCGTTGGATGATGCGAGCCGCATGGCTAGCCCAAGAACTTCTCACCACTTTCTCTGAAGAAATCGGCGAAGTCGCCCTCCAACCAGGAACAGGAGGAATCCTGGAAATCCGTGTCGACGAAAAGCTCGTCTTTTCACGCAAAGAAGTTGGCCGGTTTCCAGAAGCCAAAGAGGTCAAACAGTTGGTTCGCGACGCCATCGCTCCCGACCGAAACCTGGGGCACAGCGATCGATCCGACGAAGAACGCCTAGAATCCTAGCGACTCCCAATCATCAGGTTTGAACCCGACCTCTGCGATTTTTCCGCCGATCACGAAAGGGCGTTTAATCAGATTGCCATTGCTGTTCAGCAGATCGATTGCCTTCTCCTCGCTCATTTCTGGAAGCTTATCTTTCAATCCGAGAGAGCGATAATCCTGTCCCGATATATTGAATAGCTTTTTGAGATTTCCTTCGTACCTCTCAAACACTGCCTTCAGTTCCCTTTTATTCGGCGGAGTTTCGCGGATCGCCAAGTTCTCGAATTCCACATCGCGATCCCGCAACCACTTAAGAGCCTTACGGCAGGAATCGCATCCTTTGTATGAATACACGCGTAACATATATGCGTAGCCAAAACGCTCTATGCCCGCGTCGCAAGACTTGAACTAAAAAATCGTTGCCGATTGCTGCTCAAAGGCGGCCAACCATTCTTTCCAATCAGCTGGAGGCTCAGACTCCAAGCGAATTTCGCCTCCTCCATTGGGATGAGGAAACGATAGGCTTCTCGCATGCAAGAGAAGCGGATTACTCGTATCATCAGAGTAAAATCGATCGCCCACGATCGGGCAACCCACGGCCAGGCAATGCAATCGGATTTGATGCGTGCGTCCAGTCTTCGGAAGGGCCTGCACCCAAGAAAGCGTCCCCGTCTTTCCTAAAACGCGAAAGGTCGTCACAGCCGCTTTCCCATCCGATTTCGAATTTTCCCACCGACCATTCTCTCGATGGCTAATTCGCGTATCTACCTTATTGATACTCTTATTCCAATTTCCGCTAACGATCGCCCAATACTCCTTGCGAATTCGCTTCTTCTCGAACAATTCTGACAAGGCTCGATTCCATTTTGAATTCTTCGCGAACAAAACGACCCCCGTCGTATCTCGATCCAGCCGATGCAAAGCCCGAGCTCGCGCTCCCGCGTACCCTTTGACCTGGATCTCAAGCGAACGCTCATCGCCTTCGACGAGAAGCCCTCTCGGCTTATCGATCGCCAGCAAATCGGGATCTTCGAATACAATGTTTAGCGGACCGTTCACAACGGAACGGAAGCTGGCGGATTAAGTCCACCCAGTCAACCTAAGCTATTTCCCCGTCAAATCGTAGATTTCCACCAGGGCAATTCCGGTACCATTATTATTACCCGAAACGATTGCAGTATAAAGCCCGGGCTCCAGCCAAACAAACAAAGCACTATCGCCGCTTCCTTCAACGAGATCAAACGCACCAGACGATTTCATGTAAGCCTCTAATTGCTCCCGTTCCAAATGAGTGTCCCAATCGTCATTCGAATCGATTACGTTCTGCCCACGATACAAACGTAAGGTCGGGTCCGTTAGAACCGCATTCACGTTCTTATCCAAAAGCCCTTGACCGACTGCCCGAATCAATAAGCGTTTCGGCAACTTGCCATCAATTACAAAACCGACGATCAGAACCTCTTCTCCCAAGCCAGACCTGCCCCGTATCGAGATATTCAACAAACTCGTTTCGGGATTGCCAACGTCCGCATCATATACTTCCAACAACGCCACTCCGTCAGAGCCTTCGTCATTCGATACGATAACCGTATAAAGACCTTGCTCGAGCGATAGTATATCCGCACTGTCCTTCGAGTCCGCTTCAAGGGCAAAGCCTCCGACACGCTCCATTTCCGACGCCAAAATATTCGCCGACGCACTGTCGCCCCAATCATCGTTTTCATCGAATTTTCCGGCTGCTCCATGAAACGTAATTTTGGGATCCTCCAAAAATCCAACTACATTTTGATTTCCTAGCCCAGGTCCAACCCCTCGAATTAAAAGATTCTTCTCTCCTATACCCGCAACGAAAAATCCAGCAAAAATATCTTCTTCTCCTCCCCTCGGAACTCCACGCATTGAAATATTATAAAGACGTTCAAGTCCCGGACTCGGAGCAACGTACCGATTCAGTCCACCGCGAGACGCTAAACCCTGGCGGAATTTCGGCCAAACTGAATTGGATAGCCGAGCCCCATTTTTAAAGGCATAGAACTTTCCGTCATACGTTCCCACATACAACGTTCCTTCTGGACTCAAAGACACAGACGAATCTATGATATCCGAAAAAGCCAATTGCTGTAAAATCGTGCCATCTGGGCTTAGAAGATTCAAATAGCTCAGCGTATCACTTACATAGGAGCTCACGTAAATTCTGCCGACCTCATCTACTAGGGCTGACGTGTAGAAATTCACTCCAATATCGGTTTTCCAAGCCAAGCCGCCATCCGTATTCACTGAATAAACGAACCCGTCGCGTGCAGACACTAGAATATTCCCATCTATGCTCATCGTTGGGGAAGCATCTATTTCACCCGCAGTCTCGAAACTCCACAACACCGATCCATCGTCCGTATCCAAGGCATAAAGGAAATAGTTATTCGATCCCACATAGAGTTCACCAGTACCTGAAAGCATACAACTTGAAATTATTAACGTTTCCCTATCCGCCGCTCCAGGTTCTTCGGGTAAATCAAATGACCAGATTTCCTGACCGGAAGCATCGAATGAATAGACAATCCCTTCACTCGACGCCACGTACAATTCCCCGGAAATTCCAATCGCTACTGACGAATCCAATTCCCCGCCGACAAACACCTCCCACTTCAACGTTCCATCCGAATTCAACCCATAAAGAAATCCATCTGCTCCCCCGAAGTATATGGCTCCATCATCCGCAACCGATGGCGACGCGGAAATCAGACTCCCGGTTTCAAATGTCCAAAAAATGCTGCCGTTTTCCGTATTAATAGCATAAAGATTATTGTCCCAAGATCCTACATACACTACTTTTTCATCGAGACTTAACGCGGCACTCGACTGAATCCAATCCCCTGTTTCAAAAGACCACAACTCAACTCCGTCAGCATCGATACAGTATAATTTCTTATCCAAAGAGCCAATGTATACATTTCCCTCTCCATCTATGGTAGGCGAAGCGAAGATCGAATCTCCCGTAGAAAAGGCCCACAATTCGACACCGATTTCTGCATAACCGCGAATCGAAGTCGCAAAGAACATTAAAATCAAGAAGGAGAATACTATGAGTTTACTTCGAAATGTCATTGAGATTTGGATTTCTACTGTTTAAATTTATGATTTTATCAACTTACCTTGAAGGTACGCTTAACAACAGAACCGTTCCCGAGGAAGAAGACCGAACGAGTTCTAAATCAGCCCCAATGTGCCGAGCAAGTTGCTGACTTATGGCAAGCCCGATCCCAGCCCCCGATGTTTTGGCCGTCGTAACCGGGTTAAACAGATTCTTGCGAGCATTTTCCGAAAAACCAGATCCCGTATCCAGCACAGTAAAATCGAAACTCTCCTCAGCCGCCTCAATTCGCACTTCTATTTCGCCTCCATCAAGCGTCGCGTCCAACGCGTTTTCAATGAGATTCGATACAATCAATTTAGCGATATTCCCATCTCGAGCCGACAACCCGACCTCACCTCGAATACTCAAGCCAAAGTCCAATCCATTACCCGCCGCTCGCTCGCTGTATTTTCGTTCCAAATACGCTCCAATTTCCCGCCCCGTTAAAGTTTCCAGTTCATCTACCTCCTCATTTCTGAGAACGTCGACTACTTCATTGATCATAGATTGCATGCGTTTAGTCGCCAACCTTGCGTCATGCCAATCGTCGCTTTCCAACCCTTTTCCCTCCGATGCAACATGCTCTCGAATTCCAGCAAGTGGATTTCGCAGGCCGTGAATCAAATGTGACGCCACCGCGCCGATTGCCGAAGTCTTCGCGACCATTGCCAACTCAGCATTCGCGCTTGCCAATCGCCGAACACGCAACTCGACCTCCTTGCGCGCCTGCCGCAGTTTCCAAAACGACCACAGGAATACCCCTGACACGAGCAACGTTCCCCCGAGAAAAGCTGATGAAGCTTGTTTGATCAATTTTTCGTCGATCGCTCCAAATTCTTCCAAGGCCAAATCGCCTTCCATCAGATAGCGAACCACCACTCCGAAATCCTCACCGGCATCCGAGAAGATGGGCACGAACAACTCCAATTCCGACTGCTGCCGATCTGAGCTATTTCCTTCTGTAAGACGACCCCAAGGCTCGTGCGACCTCAATTGTCCAGATTCCTGCAAATCAAGATCCGCCTCGTCGATACCTGCTGGCACTCCCGCCAGATAGCGGCCTTGACTATCGAACACTTGAACGCCCAAAGCGCCATCGATGTCCTGACCCTCCATCAGAGAATAAACAATCGTGTCCTCCAGATTAAGAGTGCTCAGCAACTCGTCATCCATCCCACGAACAACTTGAAAGCGC
>Ga0233432_10000317_pt1 | contig 45900 bp, 42 predicted proteins | sample SI_122_August201_6_FD_179870 | JGI IMG/M metagenome (GOLD analysis project Ga0233432, IMG submission 179870) | Seawater microbial communities from Saanich Inlet, British Columbia, Canada - SI_122_August2016_10_MG | ecosystem: Environmental > Aquatic > Marine > Inlet | place: Canada: British... | reverse complement strand
AAATTCGCCCTCGTCAATGCTGATGGCACGACCACCTACTGGAGCAACGACGGAACGAGTGTGGACGGATCGGAACCTCAGGCTTCGGTAAGTGTTCCTGTTAATGGCGGTTTATATTCCATCCTTCTTGGCAACACCGCCCAGCAGGGCATGGGGGCGATTGATCCTTCTGTGTTTGCCCAGCATACCGATGCCAAGTTGCGGGTATGGTTTAGCGATGGGATAAATGGGTTCCAACAATTAAGTCCCGACCGCCCTTTTGCTTCAGTACCTTATGCTTTTACAGCAGGCACTGCCCAAACAGCTGGTTCTGCAACCATTGCTCCAGGATCCATTGATCGATCGATGCTCAGCGGGGATATTAGAACTGATCTTAACCGTACCATTTCTTACCAAGACTTATCTCCGCAAATCAAAACTGATATCAATGCCACGATTGGCTTGGATCGTTTATCTCCCGAAGTCATTTTAAAACTGGAACAAAATGCCACGATTACGAATGGCTCCGTGACGGGAAGTAAAATGGCCGAAGGAGCGGTGACGGCGAGTAAGATTGCGAGTAATGCTATTACGACCAATGAACTGAGTGAGCAGATTCTTAAGTACCTGAAGCCTGAGATTACATCACAACCTCAGACTCAGGCTCTGACGGTTTATGTGGATACTAATGCTTCCTATTCTGTTACCACCGAGGGCAAATATCTAACATACCAATGGAAAAAAGATGGAGCTGACTTAACTGGCGAAACCAATGCAACTTTAACCATTACCGATGCCAATGCTACCCTGGATGATGGAAATTATTCCGTCGTGGTGAGCAATGATTTTGGGAGTGTGGAGTCGAACGAAGTTGAAGTATCAGTATTTTCCTTTGAACCGTTGGCATACCAAGGACTTAAACTGTGGCTAGACGCATCAGAGCTCAGTTCTGCTGAATCTTTGTGGTTAGATAAGAGTGGAAATGGAAATATTGGCAACAAAACTGGTGCTACAAATGTTCTTACCAATGCTCAAAACGGACTTTCCGTAATGTATTACAATGCCAACGGGCAGAGACATACATTTAATATGATTAATGATATTCGAACCGTCTTTTGGGTAATTTCACAAGATACAAGTGCGAATGGTTCAGGATACAGGCATCTGTTAGCGGATACGATCAGTCACCCAGATTTTCACAATCATGGTAATGGAAAATTTTGGAGTACTCAATATACACAGGGTATGGTTAAAAACGGTATCATTCGCATGAATGGATCTATAATTGATGGATACACCACAAACTATCCTAACTCACTCTCTATTATCTCCGTAAAAACCACTACCAATGCAGAATCAGATGCTTTTGGATATGATCGCACATACGCGAATCATCAGTGGATTGGAAAACTTGGAGAACTACTCATTTACAATTCTGTACTCAGTGATAAACAGATCCAACAAATCGAAGGTTACCTTGCACATAAATGGGGACTTTCAGCCAATCTGCCATCCAATCACCCCTACAAACCTGCTGCTCCATAATTAAGCAATCAAAGCTAGGAATCTAGTGAGGCTGAATTAAGAGTCTCAGGTGTTAAAAGAAGATTTCTCTTACTGCTCCGTCTCAGAGTAGCTCATGAGGGATTAATCCTTAGATCAGAATTGTATGATTCTTGCAGTTGCTTAAAACGAGTAATCCTACTAGAAAATGCAAAATCCGTTCTTAATGCTTTTTTCGACCGTAGCTACAAAAGGAATAAAGACTGATGAAAATAAACTATTTTGAAGATACGGATATCGCTTTGATTCACTTTTCTGAAAATGAAATTGTGGAAACAAAAGAAGTAAGTGAGAATGTTTATCTCGATTTGGACAAAGAAGGAAACTTGGTCTCAATGACTGTTGAGCATGCTGGAGAGAAAGCAAATATCGAAAAATTTTCCTTCGAAAGACTTAGTAAGATAGCCTCCTGAATTTCGGGTTGCTACTTCATAAATTAGCACCAGTTCGGTTTGATCGCAAGGATCACTAAAGCTGCAGCACCTAAGGCTTCGTTTCAGGATAACTGCCCAAAATCCGGTGATAGGGACAGGCCTCGGAAACTTCCTTAAGGGCGTCTTGGATCCCTTCGTCTTCGGCATGCCCAAGAAAATCGACAAAGAAGAAATAATCCCAGGTTTTCCGCTTACTAGGACGCGACTCGATTTTACAAAGGTTGATCCCGCGTGAGGAAAATGGATTGAGGGAGGACTGCAATGCCCCCACCTGATCCGACAGGGAAAGAACAAGACTTGTACGATAGGATACACCATCCCTCTTGCCGGACGGGTTGCGACTGACCACCAGGAAGCGGGTGACATTGTCTTTGCGGTCCTGAATCCCACTGTCGAGCATAGGCACGCCATGAGCTTCACCGGCAAGCTTCCCTGCAATCGCGGCAATCCCCTCCCCTTCGGCCGATTCGCGGACCGCTTCCGCTGTGCTTGTCACAGGTACCAGTCGGGCATTGGGAAGGTTACGCCGTAGCCATTCCCCACACTGAGCGAGTGCCTGATCCTTGGAACGGACCTCGACAATTTTGTCAAGTGAACTGGGGCTGAAAAGACAGTGTTCGATTTTTAAATAGACCTGAGCAATGATCGTGAGTTCGGTATCGACCAATAGATCAAGCGAACGATTGACTGCTCCTTCCGTGGAATTCTCAATGGGAACGACCCCGTAGTCGCACTCCCCTTTTTCGACAGCCTGAAACACATCGGGAATATCGGGCAAGGAGCGATAAGTAAGTGCGGATCCAAAATTAAGCATCGCCGCCTGATGAGTGAAAGTAGCTTCCGGTCCGAGATAGCCAATGGTTAAATCCTTTTCCAGGGCAATGGAGGAAGAAATGACTTCCCGATAGATGGCACGGAGGGAACCATTGGGTACGGAGCCTTCATTAAGCCCCTCAATTTTTTCAAATACTTGTTCCTCTCGGGATGGATCATAAGGGTCGACTCCCATTTCGTCTTTGATCTTACCAATCTCGGCAGCAGCCCGAACACGTTTGTTAAGCAAGCTAACCACTTGCTCATCGATGTTGTCTATCTCGTTACGAAGGGACTCTAATTCAGGTTTTTCCAAAATAAAAAAATTTTACAAATGAACAGGGGTGATTTGTGTTCGCATACTCCTATACAACCCGATAAAGTGCGTCGCTTCAATCCTAATTCAAATTTAACATGAGTAGCTGTAACCGAAACTTTTCATCTATTGTGGTCGACGGAAAAGACCGTGCTCCCAATCGTTCCATGCTTCGAGCTGTAGGGTTCGACGACGAAGACTTTGATAAACCACAGGTAGCGGTATGCTCCGCGTGGAGTATGGTCACCCCGTGCAATTCTCATTTAGATGAGCTGGGTAAGGCGTCCGTGGAGGGCGTAGACGGAGCAGGTGGTAAGGCCGTCCCTTTTGGAACCATCACTGTATCGGATGGAATAAGCATGGGAACACCAGGTATGCGCTACTCTCTAGTATCCAGAGAAGTAATTGCTGATTCTATTGAAACTGTGGTTGGTGCTGAAGGTATGGACGGACTGGTTGCGATTGGTGGGTGTGATAAAAATATGCCTGCCTGTGTTATGGCCCTTGCCCGTATGAACCGTCCGGGAATTTTTGTCTATGGAGGTACCATTCTGCCCGGTATCCATAAGGAAAAAAATCTCGATATCGTTTCGGTATTTGAAGCCGTGGGCGCACATGCATCCGGGCAGATCGATGAAGAAGAGCTAACAAGTATTGAAAAAAAAGCAATCCCTGGCCCCGGATCCTGCGGTGGTATGTATACTGCCAATACCATGTCTTCCGCAATTGAAGCTTTGGGCATGAGTCTACCTGATAGTTCCGCCCAGCTTGCCGTTTCAGATGAGAAGAAAATCGATGCAAAAGAGGCAGGTGCGGCAGTGGTCAATTTAATCCAAAAAGATATCAAGCCACGCGATATCATGTCCCGAAAAGCATTTGAAAACGCAATCACTGTGGTGATCACTCTTGGTGGATCGACCAACGCCGTCCTTCACCTCTTAGCGATGGCACATGCAGCAGATGTTAAACTTTCCCTCGACGATTTCACTGAAATTGGTAAACGTGTACCAGTACTTTGCGATCTCAAACCAAGTGGAAAGTACAACATGTCCCATTTTGTTCGAGTAGGTGGATTACGACCTCTTCTCAGAACTCTGCTTGAAGAGGGTCTGTTGCATGGCGAGTGCATGACTGTGACAGGTAAAACGATTGCTGAAAATGTGTCTGATGCCGAACCCTATGCCCCCTACCCTAAGGGGCAGGATCTCGTTCGCCCGTTTAATGACCCAATCAAGCCTGACAGTCATCTTCGGATACTTTATGGGAACCTGGCAGCCGATGGTGCTGTAGCCAAAATTACCGGCAAGGAAGGCTTAAAATTTTCTGGTAAAGCTATCGTTTATGAATCTGAAGAAGCATCTCTTCGGGGAATTTTAGACGGCGAAGTGGAAGCTGGTCACATAATTGTTATTCGCAACGAGGGACCGGTAGGTGGACCCGGCATGCGTGAAATGCTCTCTCCAACGAGTGCAATTATGGGAAAAGGACTGGGTAAAGAGGTCGCTCTCATTACTGATGGACGTTTTTCGGGAGGCAGTCACGGATTTGTGGTCGGACACGTCACCCCGGAGGCAGCTGTGGGAGGATTAATTGGTGTGATCGAAAATGGTGACCCTATTACCATCGATGCTGAAAACAATCAGTTAAATCTCGATTTATCCACGGAAGAAATTGAAAGAAGAAAATCTTCCTGGAAACAACCTGAACCAAAAGAAAAACGCGGAGTCCTATCCAAATATGCCAAGCTCGTAAGCTCCGCATCTCTGGGTGCGATTACTGACGGAGACTAAAATAATTATGAAATCAGAACTTTATCTTTCTCATCCAGACGCTAAGTTCTGGGCCGATTTTTCCTTTGTTGATTTTACAGAAGACTATCTGTCCTCAATGTCTGAGTCTATATCAACTGCACTACAATCCATGAGCGAACTCGAAAGTGGTGCCATTGCCAATCCGGATGAGAACCGTATGGTTGGGCACTATTGGCTACGCAACCCTGATCTCGCTCCTGATATCAAACTGACTGAATCGATACGGGAGACTTTGCAAAAGGTAAAAGTAGTTACGAGTGCAGTTCACTCAGGATCTTTAAAGTGTCCCCAAGGTCCGTTTACAGACTTGCTAGTCATTGGCATCGGGGGGTCAGCTTTAGGTCCTCAATTTGTAGGCAAAGCATTGGGGTGCCCAAAGTCGGATAAACTAAAAGTACATTTCTTCGATAATACCGATCCTGATGGGATCGATCATACTCTTTCAGAAATTGGAGATTCTCTCTCCAGCACTCTTGCCTTGGTCATTTCAAAATCCGGAGGTACGCCCGAGACTCGTAACGGTATGCTGGAAGCGGAAAATGCATTTACTCAGAAAGGTCTAGATTTTGCAAAACATGCGATCGCTATAACTGGAGATGGCAGTAAATTGCATCAATACTCCCAGGAAAAAGGATGGCTCGACTTTCTTCCGATGTGGGATTGGGTGGGTGGTCGAACCAGTGAAACCGCAGTTGTTGGGCTCTTACCAGCCGCACTTCAAGGAATCAATATAGACCAGCTTCTAGACGGGGCGAGGCAAATGGATGACCTGACCCGCAATTCAAACTTCATGAAGAATCCAGCAGCAATGCTCGCTTTGTCGTGGCACTACCTCACCGATGCTCGGGGTTCAAAGGATATGGTAATCCTCCCTTACAAAGACCGCCTTGAATTATTTGCAAAGTATCTCCAGCAATTAATTATGGAGTCCTTAGGGAAAGAGAAAGATTTGTCAGGGAACATTGTCCATCAGGGAATTTCTGTTTATGGAAATAAAGGTTCAACAGACCAGCATGCATATGTTCAACAGTTACGCGAAGGAGTACCCAATTTCTTTGCCACCTTTATCGAAGTACTCAAACACCGTGAGGGTGAATCGATCGCGGTGGATGAAGATGGCATGGATTCAGGGGATTATCTACATGGATTTTTTCTTGGTACCCGGGATGCTCTTTATGAAAAGGAACGAAAATCGATTACCTTAACCATACTCGAAGTAACACCGAACGCGGTGGGTGGTTTGATTGCTTTGTTTGAAAGGGCAGTTGGATTATATGCATCCATGGTGGGAATTAATGCATATCATCAACCTGGAGTCGAAGCTGGCAAAAAGGCGGCATCTGCAATCCTCGATGTTCGAAAAGACATCGTTGTACATTTAAAGTCAAATCCCAGTGCTAAATATTCAGCAAATCAAGTCGCTGAAGCAATCGGGAAATCTGAAAAAACAACTTGGGTATACAAAATTCTTGAAAATTTAGTGATTAACCAACCTAAGACTTTTGAGAGAATTATCACTGATAATCCCCTTGAAGATCAATTTTCCGCCCGTTAATCCGATATTCGCTAATTTTTTCTTACTTAAATGACAATTTTAAGAAATATTCTTACTTGAAATTTTGTTAAGTTATTAAAAAAACGAAAACCTTTGGCTAATAATTTAAAAATAATTTGTTGATCGTTAACGGATAAATCTTTGAATAGTGAAAAATGGCTGTTACTTTAAATAAAGACGGTAAACCAAGAAAACTTGGTAGTGGTAAAACGAAGGGTGCGGGTTGCTACGCACAAATCTCACTTCGAGAAGTGAGAAAATTAGTTAATGATAATGATGAAATTTCAGTCAGTCGGGTTTGGTTACGATCTGTTCAGGATAAAAAGAAAGCAGATTCTATAAACTTCGAATTAACAGTCCCACAGGTTAAACCTGAATACAAACCTACCAATAAACCAAAAAATCCATCTAAACCGGACTTACCTTCAAGTGAAATAAAGAATCAAAATGTTTTAGTAAATAATGATGATGACGACTACGAACCACCACCCTTATTTGCGAAGGATTCTAGCGTAAAAAAATACTAAACTATCAAAAAGGATTCGGTAATGCACCAAAGGGGTCAGGTGCTGCCTCAGGTGATGTATCTGTAGCAGCGGGCAAAGGAGCAAAAGGGTCGATTTCAGAAGGCATTGTGCTTGCATCATCAGTTTCAGAAGGTACAGGAGCAAACGGATCAGCACCACCAACAGGGTTGGCAGGAAAAGTTTCCAACCCATCGCTTGGATCAGTGGTTTCCCCTTCGGGAGGCATATCCTCAGGGTCATTTAAGTCAATTCCTGAAATGCCGAAAACAGGAGGACGAGCGGTGCTGTCCTCTTCTGTAACCACTTCAATATTTAAAGATGGAGAAGCTTCTAAATCTTCTACTTTAAGGTTACGAACCCACCAATCACGATAAACTAAATCCCCTTCAGCGGTATACTCCTGCACAGCACCCCAACGGGAACCTCCAACCTTGGGAATAATCAATCTTCTATCCTCGTCGTAATGATGTCTTGCTAACCAAAGTTTTTCGACCATGGATGGAGGATTAATAATTAACCGTTGCTCTAGGCTCACATCCTGACGGTAATCAGTTTTTGAACAGGACTGAAAATGAATGACAAAAAAAGAAAAACAAAGAATTCGAAAAAGCATTGGGCATCGAGATTTCAATTTCATTTCTAAAATACAAATTATCGCGTACTGGAAAGCAAGCGCAACTTATTGGAAGACATACTAAAACATTCGATTTCACCAGTCATACGGTTACAACGATAAATCCACCTTTCATTTTCATCGCAGAGAAACTGGTATTTTAAATCCTGTTTTCCCTTTAGAAAAGTCACGAGTTCTTTTTGGATAATTTGTTGAATTTGTTCGCTGTCCGCGGGGTCAATTTTTTCCAATTCAGCCGACAATTGGTTTTTAAGTAGCTTAATTTGTTCAACTATAAATGCCTCAAGCTCCTTCGATTTTAGAACTGGTGAAATAATATTCTGAGGGATCTCCGAAATTACTGGAAGAGTTTGATTTAAATCACTATTTGCCACGACGGAGTTTTGAGATAGCGGATTGACTTCGCATCCAGAAATAAATGCACTTATGAGTGGAATCAGAAAACACCACAGGAATTTAAAATTTCTTATATTAACTAGCATGTCTCTGTCTTACTTTCACTTAAAATCTCGCCACCGTCAACTCATGAAGATCGATTCAACATTCTCTCAAACCCACTATCACACTCATAAGATATGAAAACTAAAACCGTAAGATGGGGAATTATTGGAACTGGAAGAATTGCCCGAGCCTTTGCGGAAGGACTCAGACATACTTCAAATGGTAGACTCTGTGCCATCGCTTCTAGAAACGAAGTAAGTGCAAAAGCTTTTGCCGAGGAGTGGGATATCAATCATGCATTTGGCCAATATGAAGAACTTGCACAGTCGGATGTAGTGGATGCCGTTTACATTGCCACGCCTCACTCCTCTCATGCAGAAAATTCAATACTCTGCATGAATAATGAAAAAGCTGTGCTTTGCGAAAAACCTTTTGCGGTAAACAGCAAGGAAGTGAAGAGAATGATTACTACATCTAAAGAAAATAATGTGCTTCTAATGGAGGGAATGTGGTCTCGGTTTCCTCCACTCATGGACAAGCTTAGAGAATGGTTGAAGAGTGGGAAATTGGGAGATATCAGGGCTTTACATGCAGATTTTGGTTTTTTGCCCAAGCAACGCGATCCTTTAGGTAGATTATTCAACCTAGAACTTGCCGGGGGATCCCTGTTGGATTTGGGTATCTATCCTGTTTCCCTCGCATCAATGATCTTAGGTAAACCTTCAAGTATACAAACTCTTCCAAATATGGGACCGACAGGTGTCGATGAGCAGGCAGCCTGGATATTTCGTTATCCCCAAGGAGCCTTGGCTATGCTACTTTCTTCGCTTGAATGTGAAACTAGGCAAGAAGCATTTATATCGGGAACTCTAGGTAATATTCGTATCCACAAACAGTGTTGGAAGCCTCAAAAGATGACCTTTATGGAGACGAATGGAGAAGAAGAGGAAACCATTGAAATGCCTTTCAAAGGGAATGGTTTTAACTATGAAGCTGAATCTTTCGGGAATCTGTTCCTCGAGGGCAAAAAAGAAAGTCCAATTATGTCGTTAAGTGAAAGCTTGGAAATTATATCCCAGCTTGACCAAATAAGAAAAGATTGGGATTTGATCTACCCGATGGACTAAACATTAAAGATCCTACGGTCTTTTATACCAAAAACCACAAAGTGTCCGAAAGCGCACGGATAACGGAAAAAAAAGAACCAAAAGCATATGTAATATAATTTGCCAACTGCTATGCCAGGAAAGTTTTCTGGAAGATGTAACCACGGGGTGCTTTGAAAGTATGATAAAACTCTTTTTTGATTTTCGGTACACTTTCTTAAGTTTCAGAATAAAGCCTATTTCTTCGCCAGCGTATACCGACTCCGGAAATCCTCCCGCCAAAATAAAATCTTGTTTTGTACAGAAAATAAAGCTTCCCGCTGCCAATTTGAATGTCTGGGATACCCAATTCCAGAAAAAAGGGATTAAAATTCCAAGAAAATATTTATTTTGATGGTCATCAAATTTGATAATTGAACCTCCGCCATATACTTGAGCGGTTGATAGAGAAGAACAGACATCGGTAAGTATATTTGGCTCAACAATCGTATCTGCATCTAAAAAAATAAGGACTTCTCCCTTTGCTTTAGCAGCTCCTGTATTTCGAGCACGCGCGATTTGCCGAAAAGGTTCGTGTACTACAATAGCATTTAACTCCTTTGCTATTTGAGCTGTCCGATCAATTGAACAATTATCAACTACAATGATTTCCCATTTTTTGAAGGATTGAGACTCCTCAATAGCAAATTCTAAGGCATTGATGGTCTTGGAGATGAAAAGTTCTTCGTTGTAAGCAGGAATTACAAAAGAACAATCCATAATAATTGCCCTCTATAAATTACAAAAAACTTTTACTTGGAGAACTTTTTAGCCCGCCTTTTAGCACCAAAAGATAGTCCGGACACCCAACCCTCGAGTCGAGCAGTTGCACGACCTCCGTATTGGTCCGAGTCCCCACGAGGTGCCAAAGGTTTTGTCCCCTGAATATCAGCAGCTATTTGTGAAAGGCTTGGTACTTTTTCTCCTCGATCTTTCATCGCCTGATGCAAGAAGGCTAATCGGTCGATTTCCAGTTGTCGTGAGAGATTTGATAAAGTTTTTCTAAATTCAGAGACTCCGCCAGTTCCGTTTGCCTCGGATGCTTCCTCGACACTGTCTTCTTCTACCTCTTCTTCCTCAGGATCCGGAACTTCCTCTGCTTCATCTTCCTCAGCAGTGACATCTACTGCAACCGCTTTAGCTACAGGTGCAATCTGCTCCTCAATTGGATTTTCAACAACATCTGCAGAATCAAAATCATCTAAAGAAAACTTTTCTTCACTCGCATCAATTTCGCTTTCACCATCCACTTCAGGAGGTATACCAGCTTCAACCATACCTTCCAATTCATCTGATACAGAATCAGCTGTATTGTCCTCGTCGTCGATCAACTCGGATAATTCATCGTCTGAAGGCTCATCTGGAGAGTCACTCATTTGCGGAGAATAATGGGTATGGGGGTAAAAATTAGAAGTTAATATATTGTAGTATTGGAATCACCCGTGCGAATCAAGAAAAGTTTTTGGTCGTCTCGAATCAGTTCCAAAGCATCTTTACGAAAATCACCTGTAAACTCCAAAAAAGTGAGTCCCTTTTGGACCAATTTGGCTTTTAAATAAAAAAAACTATCGGGTGCATTCTGTTCATAAGCTAGATACTTAAAATCATCTCTGAAACCGGTTTTATAACCGTCATTGATAAACACCCCGGCACCAGAAGGTGAAACGCTAAGTACATTAATCTCAACCTCATCACCAAAGTAATGATACGGAGGTCTTTCTATTTCATTCAGTAACCTGCCCTTTTCTTCCTCAAAAGTCCTTCTTGCCACCTCTCTTCTAGTCCTCAGACCCGACAATTCTGCATCGAGGTTATCCCTAATCGCTTGTTCTTTTTGATTTTCAGATTCGAGAAGGCTTAATTCCTCCTTGAGTTGTTCTGTTTGAGCTCGAATTGGCTCACCCTGAGATTTCTTTTCCTCAGTTTTTGCCTCCTGCTCTTTAAGCTCTTTCCTCACCTTGGATAACTCATTTAAAAACTTTGTGTTTCGTTCATTAAGGTCTTTTTCTTTAAACAAAATAAGCTCAGCCTCTTCTTTTAATTTTTCGGCGTTGGAGAGTGCATCCTCAATCTCCAATCTCCTCTTCCCTCGTTCCCTAAATAAACCATTAATCAAATCAGAAGATTTATTTTTGTCGATTTCGAGAGCCAAAGAGGCTTCATCCCTCGAACTTTCCGCCTTCTTGATTTTTGCGTCAAAGGATACAAATTTTTCTTGGTTCAAAAAAAACATAACCCCTGCAGAAGCAATACCCCCCCAAGCCAATATTCTAAAGATGATAGAGGTCAAATTCGCTGATTGTTAAGAGTTTAGCAGGTTTTCCGATCAAAGGAACAATGGACCCGACTGATTGCTTGAGCTCGGCTTGCATAATCTTAATCTTGCATATTTCATCTCCCTTACTTCGGATTGCGAAAACTTTATCTTTCATAATTCCATCCTCCTGCCCAACGGGTAATCCAATCAATCCGCTAGTCAAATCGATTTCCATATATGAGATCGTAATAAATTCACCTCGTTCTAGCCAGTTCCGGGAAGACTTGTCCGCAAAAAGTGAACTTGTAGTTTGGTCAAAGTGTTTCTTTAGGATTGATGTTACAGAATCATAGTGTTGTAGAGTTTTCTTAATACTAGATATTTCTATGCGAAGATTCTCGGTATTATTGATAACATCATTTTTTCGGGCGGCCAACGCAGGTAAGGCTGCTTTATTTTGAATATGCGTTGTTTCTAAGTCATCGAACTCTTTTTGCTTTGTTAATGAATTAAGTTTTATTTCTTCAATGGCTTTTTGACTTTCTGCCACCGAGGTTTCTAGATCCGAGATTAATGAGACCGACTGATCCCTTGCTTTTTGCTGAGTGGACTCATTTAATTTAGCTTCAAATTTCTCATCATCCAATTTTTGATTTTTAGCTCTTTCCCTGCTGTATCTAACCGCGTGCTCTTTATTAAGAGCTACTTTTTGATTACTTAAATCTTTTTCTTCGGCTACAATTGTATCAATTAAAACTTTCTCTTGTTCGATTGTAGCCAGAAGCGTGTACATGTACCAAATGCTTGCTAAAGAAAAGCATATTGCTAATCCGTTGGTAATTAATTTAAGCATCAGGGTAATTCTGGAAGTGGAGCAAAAGGAGACAACTCTGGCACACCATCATCTGAAGGAACCTCTATGGATGGTCCTGGTTCCATTTCCGGGATCGTAGAGTCAATATTGGAAACAGGAGTAAATACATCGAATTCATCCTCGGCAGCCTCTTCAACGACTATTGCACTAGGGTCTATTTCACTTGATTGGTTCGATTCTCTAACTGCAATTAATTCCCTGACCTGTGATATTCTGGATTCACGTTCCACTTCCCACTGCCTGTTACGCTTCTTATCGAGTTTGACTTTATGAGTGTGCAATAAATCCTCATCTCTCCCATTTACACCTGAAAAAAAGTACATTGAATTCAACCTTCCAAACTCATCTCTTGACCAAGCACGGCCAATGGACTGTTCGTCCACAACCGGAAGCATTTCTCGAGTGGTTGGGTTATACTGATACCTAGCGTTCCACGCGTTATAAATAATAGGATAATCACTTTCTACTGTACTTCGACATCCCACACCGAAAAGTCCTATGAGAATAAGAAAGAACCATGGGTGAAATTTAACGGGCATTCTTCTAATTAAGCACCAGATTACTTTTTTGAAAACCAAAATCGATACCAACATAACCTTCTTCCACAAAATCAATAGTTTTTATCTTTCGAATCAAGCCAAATGGTTACAGGACCATCCTCATGTAATTCAATTCTCATTTGAGCACCAAACTTTCCTGACTGTAAGTCACCGGGAAAGGAATTTCGAAGTGAACTCAGGAATGAACCATAAAAAGATTCAGCAAATTCAGGCGGGGCGGCCCTGTTAAAAGAAGGACGATACCCCTTTTTTAAATTACCCCAAAGTGTAAATTGACTCACAATAAGTAGTCCCATTTGAGAAGAAACTGGTAAATTCATCTTTCCGTCAGAATCATCAAAAATACGTAAACCAATTATCTTTTTAACACTCCATTCAATGTCATTTTGGCAATCGTTCATCTCGATTCCTACATAAACGGCTAAACCGGCACCAATCTGTCCAACTATTAAATCATTAACCTCAACTTTTGCAGCTTCAACCCTGCGAACCAAAAGTCTCATACTGCTAATCCTCTCAGGTTAATTGAGAGATAAACTTAATCCTGCAAACTAATCTTCAACCGCAACTGCATCCATAACTTCAGCGGCAGCCTTGGCGGCAAGTGGTGTGGACAGATAACGCTCTCCACAACTCGCGCCGATTACAACAATTCGTTTACCTGCCATCTCAGGTTTACTCGCGACCCTTAAAGCTGCTTGGACAGTAGCACCTGTTGAAATTCCACCTAGAATACCTTCCTCTATGCTTAATTTCCGTGCCATATCAAACGCCTCTTCGCTGGTTACAAGCTCAACATCATCCACGATATCTAAATTTAAATTTTTGGGAACAAATCCAGCACCGATTCCTTGAATCTTATGTGGAGCTGGTTTGACTTCTTCCCCATTGAGGGTTTGAGAAATAACCGGACTCTCTGCAGGCTCAACTGCGATTGACTGCATATCAGGGTTTCTTTGCTTAATAATTTCTGAGACTCCTGTAATAGTCCCTCCTGTCCCGACGCCTGAGACCAGACAATCCACCTGCCCATCCATGCCTGACCAAATTTCCTCCGCTGTAGTTTTGCGGTGGATCTCGGGGTTGGCTGGATTATTGAATTGCTGCGGCATGTAAGCATTTACTCCATACTTCTCCATTAACTGCGAGGCTTTGGATATAGCTCCCCCCATGCCTTTAGGCCCCGGAGTGAGAACAATCTCTGCACCAAGTAGCCTCAAGAGTAATCGTCTTTCTTTGGACATGGTCTCGGGCATTGTCAAAATACACTTATAACCTTTGGCAGCACAGACAAAAGCTAATGCAATACCAGTATTTCCTGAAGTCGGTTCGATAACAACGCTATCTGAATGAAGAGTACCGTCTTTCTCTGCAGCTTCAATCATTGCCGCCCCAATTCTGTCTTTGACACTGGCTAAGGGATTAAAAAACTCGGATTTCAGAAAGATCTTAGCATTTATTCCATTCGTAACTTTCTGAAGTTCCACTAAGGGAGTTTTTCCTATTGATTCAATAATATTCATGATAATTTACCTTCTTTTACCTCTTGGCCCAAAGCTTCGGATAGGCGCATTTCGGTTTACTTCTGCATTTTTCAAGCGGTAAACGATCCTCGCTTTCTCTAGATCTTGAGTGCTCATTTCCATCTTCACAATATCACCTACCGTGATTTTGATAAAATGCTTACGCAACTTGCCCGAAATATGGGCAAGGACTTTATGTCCATTTTCTAGCTCGGCTCGAAACATTGTACTTGGTAGTACTGCTGTTATTTTACCTTCTACTTCTACGATATCTTCTTCTGCCATAAATTTTAAATCACCATCACACCATGTTGTACCATCAAGTCAAGAATCTCCTTCAAAAAGCCTCGTCTTAAAAAACTCTAATATATGAAGAAATACATCGAATGTCCCTTCCCTAGACTCTTCCCTTCTCAATTGGAAAAAGATGACAATTTTTACATGCAGTTAGCTTACAACGAATCAATTTCTGCATGGGAACAAGATGAAGTACCAATCGGCGCAGTTATAGTAGATAAACAAGGCGAAGTGATTGCTTCTGCTTATAACCAAACCAGAAAGTGTAATGACCCGACTGCTCATGCGGAAATGCTCGCAATCACAATGGCTACTCAAAAAATCGGAGATTGGAGAATGAACGAGTGCAAAATGTATGTAACGAAGGAACCATGCCCCATGTGTGCTGGGGCTGCGGTTGTTGGAAGGCTTAAAGAGGTTTATTATGCTTACAAAGATCCTAAGATGGGCGGATTGGGAGGAGCCATATCTCTACATGAATTACCTCAATCAAACCACAAGCCTATGGTGAATATTGGAGTCATGGAAAAAGAGTGCTTGCAAATGATGCAGACTTTTTTCCAATTACGAAGGATCAAACAAAAATAAAACACACTTAAATATTCTCATTCATCTAGCGTGCTTGACCTTTGGCTTGCAGTAGATTGTATAGGTAGTTAACGAAATTTACCTTACTATGACACACCAACTTCCAAACTTACCTTATTCTGTAGATTCATTAGAACCTCATATTGATGCACGCACCATGGAAATTCATCATGGCAAACACCATCAAACCTACATTAACAATCTAAATGCTGCTCTCGATGGGAACTCGGATTTGTCCGAAAAATCAGTTGATGAATTAATTTCAGATTTATCACAAGTTCCAGACAGCATCAGAAATGTTGTCCGTAATAACGCTGGCGGGCATTCGAATCATAGTTTTTTCTGGGAAGTTTTATCACCATCTGGAGGTGGCTTACCAACAGGGTCGCTCAATGATGCAATAACATCTGCTTTTGGCTCTTTTGATTCTTTCAAAGACGAATTTACAAAAGCAGCACTCACGCGTTTTGGTTCTGGATGGGCATGGTTAATCAAGCAGGGCGATACAGTCAAAGTTACTTCTACCCCGAATCAGGACTCTCCTTTAATGGAAGGCATCGTTGAAGAAAATGGTGTGCCTTTGATTGGTTTGGATGTGTGGGAGCATGCTTATTACTTGAACTATCAAAATCGCAGACCAGATTACATTGGTGCATTTTGGAATCTAGTGGATTGGGATAGAGCTTGTTCCATTTTCGAAAAATAATTCCCTACATTATTTAAATTAGTTCCCAAAACTTAGTAAACTCACCAATGAGTTTACTACCAATTCACATATTTATGCCATTTCTTGGTATGTGCCTTGCCTGTGTAATGTTTTGGATTTAAACATGATGTCTTTAAATGGATAAATCTTTCAAGTACAGGGCGTTTATTACCTATGCCCATGAAGACGAAGCTCGTGCTCAATGGTTAAGGAACAAGCTTGAAAGGTTTCCTATACCCAAAAACTTAATTGGTAAAAAGACAAAATTTGGCACGATTCCATCCCGTCTATATCCCATATTTAGAGACAGAGACGAACTGGCAGGTTCAGCACAACTTGGTTCTGTCATCGAACAGGCATTAGCTGACTCCTCTCATTTGGTTGTATTATGTTCACCAAATGCAGTGAAATCAAGATGGGTTAATGAAGAAATCCGCTTATTTAAGCAGATGGGAAAAGGGGATCGAATTTTGTGCTTAATTCTCGAGGGTGAACCAATGGCCAATGATATTACGCATTCAAAGGGTCAGGAATGCCTACCGCTTGCTGTAAGAAGGAAAGTGGATGGAGCAGGCAACTTACTAGACGAGACAGATGAACCAGGTGCAGCAGACCTTAGAGAGGCTAAGGACGGAGAAAAAGATGCCTTGCTTAAAATAGTAGCTGGTATGCTTGGTTTGGGACTCGATGAGATCAAACAAAGGGATATGATTGCGAGGCAACGAAAGCTTGCTCTTATAACTGCTATCTCCATCACTTTAGCTTTTTCTGGAATCGGCCTTGCCACCTATGCTTTTTTTCAACAACAAAAAGCTAGCGACGCCCAAAAGTTGGCGGTAAAAGAAAGGCAAGCAGCCTTTGATGAATTAGCGAAAACTCAAATCATCACCCAATTTGTACAAAGTTTGTTCTTCTCTTTGGATCCCCAAAATACATCGGGTATGGATACGGAGTTGCTCAAAACGATGCTGGACCAGGGAGTAAAGCGTGCCAATGAACTTTCATCTGAACCTCAGATGGAAGCAAATATGAGAACTTACCTCGGTAAAACATACCGTTCCATACGAGCTTATGATCAATCTCAGGATCAACTTGAACGGGCCCTTGAATTGTTTGAGGGCGAATCAAACGTGAAACTCGAAGCTCTTACTGAGCTGGCCCTTGTGCATGAAGCGCTAGGAAACTACTTGCAGGCAGAACCGATGCTCGCAGTTCTCCTCGAACGTAAAACAAGTGAACTGGGAGATAGCCATGACGAAGTAATTGACGCAAAAATAGATTTATCTACCGTTTATAGGCGCATTGGAAAAGTAGAAAAAGCTGAAGATCTATGTGTTTCTGCATTAACTCAGATCAGGGACCAAAACAGAAGTACTGAAGATCCCCGCATGCTCAAATGCATGAATGAACTAGCTAAAATATTTTTAGCACGAGATAAAATTGCACAAGCTGAGAGCATGAGCAGAAATGTTTTTGAAAGATCACGACTTAGCCTGGGAGAAAAAAATTCAGTTAGTTTAATAAGAGGCCAAGTTTTAGTTGAAGCACTTAGACTGGGAGGGAAACTTGACGAAGCCGAAACACTCTCGATGAATTTGGTAGCAAGTTTAGTAGAAGCCCTGGGTCAGACTCATCCGGATACGCTTGGGGCGATGGATGCCCTCGCAGAAATTGTTGTATCAAGAAAAGAACTCCCTAGGGCCTTAGATCTCTATGAACAAATCCTTGATTCCAAAGAAAGGATGCTCGGTGAAATGCACCCTGAGACCATCTCCACGCTCAAAGCAATTGCCAGGATTCTAAGACTTCAAAAACTTCCGATCGAAGCAGAAGAAGTTCAATACTCTGTATACACTAGACTCAAAAGAAAAAATGGTCTTGAACATCCAGAAACACTCAGGTCAATGAATGAATTGGCGGATCTATACATGGATGCCGGTAAACATATTGATGCGTTTCAATTAAGTAACGAAACTTTGATTATTGAATTAAGAATTATGGGAGAGTTGGATCCCATGACCCTGCAGACCAGATACAGGATTGGAAGGCTCCATTATTTAGAAGATAGAAAAGAGGAATCAATGGAAGTACTTGGAGATGTTTTAGCAAAACAAGAAAAACTGCTTGGATTTGACCATTCTGAAGTTACAAAAACACGAGATTTGCTTAATGAGATTCTTGCTGAACGGGCAACTCCAGATATTTTTCTTGATCAGAATAGCACAGATGAAATTTCTCAAACATCAAATACTGCAACTCCTATTTTTCTAGAAAATTTCCAGGACAGTAATTCATCGTATGATAGTAACAATACTTATTTACCATACGACTACAACAGTTCCCTAGTAGAATCGGACTTTAATTCGACATCTTCTACTATTGAAAGACTACTCATCGAGGAGATCGTTCCTATTGATTTGAATCAAAGTACTATTCTTGAATCGAATAAAACGATTAGCCTAGATGAATATGAGAGTAAAGAGGTCAATTCATCGAAAAGAAAAGGATTTTTAAAACGCTTTAAGAATCTAATCCCAGGCAAGAAACAACCTTAAACTCGCTCTGTTCATTATCCTATTCACACCATGCCGCAAATAGGAGTGATTTTTGATTGGGATGGGGTAGTAATCAATTCTGCAAACCCACACGAAGAAAGTTGGCTGGTTCTAGCTGACGAAATAAATCATGCTTTACCTATCAACCATTTCAAAAATGGTTTTGGCAAGAGAAACGAGACCATTATCGGTAATATACTAAAATGGAGTGACAATTCTGACGAGATTATCAAATGGGGAATCCGTAAAGAAGAAATTTACAGGGAACTTGCTAACCAACAAATGATCAAAATGGTTCCCGGGACAATAGAAATTCTTGATCTTCTAAAAAAAAATAAAGTTCCTACCGCAATAGAAACTTCAACAGAAAAGAAAAATGTAGCCCTTGCCATTAAACAAAATCAATTGGATGAATTTTTCACAGGGGCAATTTACTCTGAGGATGTATCAAAAGGAAAGCCACACCCGGAAGTTTTTCTTAAAGCCGCGAAAACGATTGGATGTTATCCCAAAAACTGCATTGTTTTTGAAGATAGTACCCATGGAATTGAGGCTGCAATAAGAGCCCGGATGAATCCTGTCGGAATTACGACGACCAATACCAAATCGAGACTACTAGAAAAAGAGGTAAAAATAGTAGTAGACAGGTTAGACGAAATCGATCTTTCCATTTTGGAAGATCTAATCAAGAGTGCTAAAGAATGAAACTACACTGGAAAATTTTAATATCATTAATGCTCTCGTTTATTATTGGACTTTGGTCAAACTTTAGCATCGATAATCAATCTCCTCCCCCTACCTGGTTTACTGGATTAAAAGAAACCTGCCAATTTATCGGCACCCTTTTTATTAACGGACTCAAGATGGTGGTCATTCCATTGGTGCTGACTTCAATTATTTGCGGTGTAGCCAAGATCGGAGGAGAGTCAGGCTTTGGTCGACTGGGACTTAAAACCATTGGATTTTATATTCTCACCGGTTTCCTTGCAGTTTGCACGGGACTGCTTTGTGTTAATTTGATTAATCCTGGGATCGTTGATGATGAAATAAGGGAAAAAATGATAAGCAGCTCGACTGATAGTCAATCTCACAAGATTGAGGGAGCATTGGAACATGCGGATCAGGGGATTCAAGGATTACTTGAAATATTTCACCGCATGATACCATCAAATTTATTCAAGGCTGCTGCCGAAGGACAATTACTTGGCCTTATTTTCTTTGGCCTTTTGTTCGGTTTTTTTATCTCACGCTTAAACCCCAAGGCAAGGGATACGCAGACTGCGTTTTGGGAAAGTTTAAATGCAGTTATTCTTTCCATTACTAAATTAATTATCTCCTTTGCACCGTTCGGAGTCTTTGGGCTCGTGACACCAACCTTGATGCAAGTTGGACTGGAGACATTTAGTGTAATGGGGAGTTTTGCGCTGACTGTTTTGTTAGGCTTAGGGATACATGCATTAATTATTTTACCACTCCTCCTTTGGCTTTTGGGTAAAATAAATTTCCGACAGCATTATCATGCCATGTCCCCTGCCCTCTTAACCGCATTCTCCACTGCATCTTCCTCGGCAACACTACCATTGACGATGGACTGTATCCAAAAGCGTGCGGGGGTTTCTCCTAAAATAACGAGCTTCACGCTACCATTAGGTGCCACAATTAATATGGATGGCACCGCACTTTTTGAATGTGTAGTCGTAGTTTTTTTAGCTCAGTTATTCGGTGTTGAAATGGGTTTCATCACTCAGTTTACAGTCGTAGTAATGGCTTTACTCACATCCATTGGTGTGGCAGGCATACCTTCCGCAAGCTTGGTAGCTATCATCGTTATTCTACAAGCAGTTGGTTTCCCTCCAGAAAGTATAGCTACAGGGGTTGGTATTGTCTATGTAGTAGATAGAATTTTAGACATGACAAGAACTGCAATAAATGTGTTTGGGGACAGTTGTGCGGCTGTAATTATTGGAAAATCTGAGGGTGAAACTGGCTATTACAAACCTACAGTATCAAGTGAGTAAAAATAAATCTTCTTAACCTGTGGATTTTAACCTTAAATCTGACTACCAACCGCAAGGCGATCAACCCAAAGCGATCAAGGCATTAGTGGATTCACTGCGCGATGGTAATCAGAAACAAACATTATTAGGAGTAACAGGCTCAGGTAAAACTTTTACCATGGCCAATATTATCCAAGACCTTCAACGACCAGCTCTGATTATCTCCCATAACAAAACTCTGGCTGCTCAGTTATACTCTGAATTCAAAACTTTTTTTCCAGAAAATGCTGTTGAATACTTTGTAAGTTATTATGACTATTACCAACCAGAAGCTTATGTTCCATCAACGGATACATTTATTGAGAAAGATTCTTCAATAAATGAAGAAATAGAACGCTTAAGACTCGCGGCTACTGGCTCATTAATTAGCCGAAATGATGTTATCGTTATTGCGAGTGTATCCTGCATTTACGGATTGGGTTCTCCAGATGACTTCAAGGCACTCTCTATCGAGATCAAAGTGGGTCAAGAGTTAGAAAGAGATACCCTACTAGAAAGCCTCATTGACAGTTTATATAACCGTAATGATGTGGAGCTAAAAGCCGGTAAGTTTAGAGTACGGGGCGACATTGTAGATATCTTTCCAGCCTACGCAAAAAGCCCCATTCGTATTGAATTTTGGGGAGACGAAGTAGAGGCAATTCGTGAGATTGACCCCATCTCAGGAGAAACATTACAAACCTTTGAAAATTACCGCATTTACCCAGCTAATCAATATGTCACAACCAAAGACAAACTTTCAGGAGCGTGTAAAGCTATTGAAAATGAACTCGAGGAAAGAGTTCAATGGTTTGAAAAAGAGGCACTTTTGCTAGAAGCACAAAGAATTAGAATGCGCACAGAGTATGATTTGGAAATGCTTAGAGAAATTGGCTTTTGTAATGGGATAGAAAATTATTCGCGGCACCTTTCAAGAAGAAAACCAGGGCAACGTCCCTGGTGCTTAATTGATTTCTTCCCCGATGATTTTCTATTATTTGTAGATGAAAGTCATGTGACTATTCCACAAGTTGGCGGCATGTATAACGGGGATTATGCACGCAAAAAAAAATTGGTTGATTTTGGATTCCGCTTGCCATCCGCATTAGATAACCGTCCCCTCAAGCCCGATGAGTTCGAAGAGGCTTCCAAGCAAACGGTATATGTTTCAGCAACCCCCGCCCCCTTTGAAATCCAACAATCAGACCTTGTTGTAGAGCAACTTATTCGACCCACAGGTCTGCTTGACCCAGAGATGGAAAGGCGTCCAATCAAAGGCCAAGTGGAAGACTCTATTAGCGAAATTAAAAAAACAGTAGCCGAGGGTTTCCGTGTGCTCGTTACCACATTAACCAAAAGAATGTCAGAGGATCTTACTGATTTCCTCAGGGATCATGATGTTCGAGTTGAGTACTTACACTCAGATATTGATGCAATAGAACGGGTCGAAATTTTAAGAAACCTTAGGGCTGGCGGTTTCGATGTTTTAGTGGGAGTAAATCTTCTTAGAGAAGGACTTGATTTACCTGAAGTAGCACTTGTAATTATCCTTGATGCAGACAAAGAGGGTTTCCTGCGTAGTGAGACCAGCCTCACTCAAACTGCGGGTCGAGCGGCAAGGCATGAAAAAGGCCGGGTAATTTTCTACGCCGATGTTATGACCAAGTCACTAACTAAAGCCTGGGATACCTGTAAGTATCGAAGAGAAAAACAAATGGCCTACAACCTAGAACATGGTATTACTCCGAAAAGTGTGGTTAGACCTGTTCAGGAAAGCCTACGAGTCAAAAAAGATGACGAGCAGAGCGACTTGGCCGTCGCTGAAGATGTGTCTTCGAAAGACGCCAAGAAATTGGCAAAAGAGCTTGAAAAAGAAATGATTGAAGCCGTACGAAAATTGGAATTTGAAAAAGCAGCTCTATTACGCGATCAGATTGCTTTTCTGCGAGGTGAAGGTGGAGAGAAAAAATTACAAGGAACTTCGGTAGGTGGATACAAGAAAGGTAAATATGGTAAACGGAGGAAATTTAATTCTAAAAAGTAATTTTTGGTTACAAGTTTTCTTTCCCATTTTTGGGCTTCTCCAATTACAAGGAGATTTAACTAAGAAAAAACAATTACTTTTTTATTTTAATAAAATAGATGTCAGTGGTGCAGTGGATGTCTTTATTCAACCAGGAGACCGGAATGAACAGGCAACTATTTATGCAGATTCTTCGATAATGGATAATATTTCACTCGTTGTAAGAGACCGAACTTTATTCGTAGATGCCAATAATACATTCGACCTTACCCGCCGACTGCCTTTTTTGAAATTAAGTGCGGAAAGAACTTTTCCAGTAGAAATTCTAATTAATGCAGAAAAACTCGAAGAAATTAGGGTTAGCGAAAGAAGTAATGTCACTTTGACTGATTTACATTCTCGCAGACTTTCTATTTTCGCAAATGGTACTGGGCGTGTTCATTTAGACGATTCCGCAATTGACACTCTCTTCATCCGCCAAGATGGAACTGGCCCAATAGTTTTAAAAAGTAAAGAAGTTAGCAGTCTGGAACTTATTGTTATCGGAGATGGGCTTATTTACGCACAAGAACTTCCAGTGGACAGGGCTAAAATAGTCCATCGTGGAAACTCTAATATTGAAATTAATCCAATTGAATTTTTAGATTCAAGAATATTTGGCCAAGGTAACATTCTATTACATCAAACCCCTAAAAATATTGTTGTGAGCCAAAAAGGAACCGGGTCTGTGGTAGATGTCATCCCAGATAATCCCCAGATTTATGACTTTAATGCTACAAGACCCGGATTTTCAGGTCAATAAAGCTAATTAAAACTAAAGTACTACCTCTTCTCCCTCAACTGCTGGCCTAGCACTAGAATTTACTGCGGCAGCCTCTTTGGCAATCTCATCCATTTTCTCATCATTATGAGAAGGGTCGTGGTGAAAAAGAAATGTATTTTTTACATTTGCAGCATCTGCAATTTTGAGGGCTTCCTGCCAGGTTGAGTGACCCCACCCTTTAAACTTTTGATATTCATCCTCTGTGTAAGCAGAGTCGTAGATCATCGCATCTGCCTGATCTGCTAGGGCCAAAATATTTTCATCAAGTTTTCCCTCATAGTGCTCAGTATCCGTACAAATAGAAAGGACTTTCCCTCCATACTCGATCCGATAACCACAAGCTCCGTTGGGGTGATTTAACTTTCCTGTTCTAATAATTATCCCGTCACCTAAGTCAAAAACCTTGCCACAAGGATAGTCATTAAAAGAACAAGCCTTTTCAATTAAAGCACTCGGTACAGGAAAAACGGGATCCTTCATTAACATTGTACCGATTATTCCTAACAAATCATATTTTTGTCCCCCTAGATGACCCGCATGTAGACGGACATCACTTTCTGGGTTGTAAAGAGGAGCAAAGAAGGGAAGCCCCTGTATATGGTCCATGTGAGTGTGAGTAAAAAAGAGATCAGCATTAAGGAGGTTTCCTTCCTCAATCATTATCTTTTTACCTAGAAGTCTAACGCCTGTGCCAGCATCTATAATAATTCTTCTATGCCCACAGGTGACTTCAAAACAAGTTGTGTTACCACCATAGCGTACGGTTTCTGGACCGGGGCAAGGTATACTTCCTCTCGTTCCCCAGAACTTAAGGCGAATGGTGGATTCATTTGTCATGTAAATACACAATCATGGTAAAACAGCAATTCTTGGCAACCTTCAAAATTGGCAACAAAAATATTTGAATTCTTAACGATCTAGCCAGTTTCCGAATTCGTCCTGATAGGAGTCTGTGACCCGACCATCCCCCCAATCATACTTACCTTCAAATGCCAATCCATCTTTAAATTCACCAACAAAACTTGCCCCATTCCCAAAGTCAACAGTTCCCATCCCTTGCTTAAAGCCATTTTCCCATAAGCCAAAGTAACGCACTCCATTTACTTGTTCTTCCATTCCATACCCGTTCGGTAAATCCTCTAAAAATTCCCCCATATATATCGAACCTTCGCCCATGAGGAGCATTCCCGTACCTGAAAAAGTATTGTCTTCAAAACCGCCCACATAAAGACTGCCATCCGCCTTTTCAAGTATACCTCTACCATGGTAAGCATTTGCAAAGAACTCTCCGGCAAACGAATCTCCGTTAGGGTTTTTAATAAAACCCTTTTTGTAGCTCCCATCGTTGTTAAATAATCCATTAAATTCAGAACCAAAAGAATCCAAAAAGAAACCTTCTTCTAAAAATTCCCAATTCCCTCTCCACTTTCCAGAGCGGATCGTACCGTCACTTCCTTCATAGTCTCCATACTCTAATCGATTTTTCTCCCATTGCCCGGTCACTCTGGATCCGTCATTTAAAACAAGAGTGCCATATCCATTCCACTTACCGCTTGCCCACATACCAAGAAAACGATCCAAAACCTGATCATCTTTATACCTGTAAGTTCCATGACCATGAGCCATTCCTTTTTTGAATTGGCCTTCGTATGTATCTCCACTTTCAAATTCTCGCTTCCCGTAACCATGGGGATTCCCGCCAAGCATTTCTCCGGTAAAAATAGAACCATCAGATAAAGTCTGCTTTCCGCGTTGAGCTTCTCTATTTAGAACATCACCCTCAGAAGTGGGTGCTAAATCAGATGCATTTTCTACATGACTGCTATCGGAGCAGCTACAAGTGAGGAAGCAAGCATTAGATAGGATAAAAAATATAAGGTAAACATTTTTCATTAACATTTAATAACTAATACTTTTACTAACTTGAAAAATACTAGTGACAATAGAAATCGCAACTAAAGCTACTAGTGAAAATGCAAAACCTAAGGCTGCTCCAGAGACTAGAGTTGTCATGGTCTTAATTTTTTTCGTGAGTTGATCTTTAAAAGAACGACTTGTGTCCTCCATACTATTTCCAAGATTACCTGTTTTCTCTCCGACTTCAATCACATCAAGCTGCATAAGAGGCATAAATCTAAATTTCCTGAGAGAATCAGGGAGTGACCTACCTTCATTGACAAGAGCACGGGCCGATCTGAATTGATTTCTCAAAAATCGATTACGGATTGTTTTTTCACACAGGCGTAAATTTTCAGTTAAACCAATACCGCTCCATATCAAAGTAGCGAGAAGACTGCTAAGTTGAAATAACTCCGAAAGATAAATAATCTCCCCAAACAAAGGAACTCTGAGCAAGTTTTGGTCAAAGACAACGCCACCTTTTTCAGTTTTACTCCAACGATATAGAGCTCCACCTCCAACAAGCATAGCCACTACAACAAAAGGGCCTATAGTTAGGACTAGGTTCGAACCATTAATCAGAATCTTAGCCATCATATTTAGTTCACCTCCTAAAGAATCAAGCATTTCCTGAATTTGAGGAAGTAAGAAAAACAGGAAAAAGAGAACCACTCCCAACGCAACTACCCCAACAAAAATAGGGTATGCCATACTACTTAAAACTTTTGAGCGGATATCCCTTTTTTCTTCTAAATGTAGAATGATTTTTGCAAGAATTGGTGCTAAATTACCGGTAGCCTCACCCGCTTCGACGACAAAAGTTGAGGATTCAGAAAAATATTGAGGAAGTAAACGCATTGCCCTGGAAAGTGTCCTTCCCTCTGCCAGTTCTTTCCATAAACTTGCGGCAATTTCTTTTTGATAAGGGTCAGATAAACGGAGATTTAACAACTTTACAGACTCGGCAATCGGCATACCACTGCCATGAAGCTCATGTAAGCGTTTGAGAAATTCAAGACCAAGCCTCTCGCCTTTTTGACTACCTTTAGCAATCGAAACACTTTTTTGTTTTTCTCCACTTGAATCATTTAAACCAGACTTACTCGAAGACTTTTTATGTTTTCCAACGCTGGAAATTTTTAACGGACGAAGTCCATCTTTGACTAATTTCTCTTTTGCTTCTTTGGTATTTTTGGCAGATATAAGACCAGAAGAGGATTTCCCTCGTTGTGTGATTGCCACATATTTGAACTCACGCATGAACTGAAAAGATTTATAACTTAATTAATTATAGGTCATTCGACTTCATCGACGGAACCATCTGCATATCGAATAACCTCATCGATAGTAGTCAATCCACGCTTTATTTGCTGCCAACCACTCCCCTGTAATGTGCTCATGCCTTCACACAACGCAATTTCACGAATATCTGGAGCAGAGGCACTTTTTATTACTAGACTATGAATTTCATCACTCATTCGCATAAGTTCGAAAATACCAACCCGCCCACGGTACCCTAAGTTTTGACACTTTGGGCAACCCTGAGCATCTCGAACATTGTCAAAGTGAATTTTCTCCGAAGAATCGATCTCCAGTAAAGACAGCGAAGCTAATAGATCCTTTTCACTCATTTTAGTTGGAACGCAGCATTCCTGGCACAATCGGCGCACCAATCTTTGCGCAATTACCATTTCCACTGATGACGCGATCAAAAAAGGCTCGATTTCCATATCAATCAATCGGGTAATCGCTCCGGGAGCATCGTTGGTATGTAAGGTACTAAGAACCAAGTGACCCGTAAGAGATGCCCGAATTGCAATATCGGCCGTTTCACGATCTCGAATTTCCCCTACCATGATAACATCCGGGTCTTGTCGAAGAATCTCTCTCAGTGCACTCGCAAAATTAAAACCGATTTCTGAATTCACTTGAGTTTGATTAATTCCAGCTACCTCATACTCAACTGGATCCTCAACGGTCATTATTCTTCTCTCAGGCTTGTGAATCTTACGAATGAATGCAGTAAGCGAGGTAGATTTACCTGACCCAGTAGGCCCAGTAACTAAGACAATCCCATGTGGTTTATCCAAAACGGAAACGATATTTTTCTCATCCTTGGAAAGTAAACCGAGTTCAGGCATGGACAGTGGTTGAGATTTCTCATTAAGAAGCCGCAAACTGATACTTTCTCCATAAAGTGTGGGAAGAGTAGATACCCGAATATCTAAATCACTTTGACCATAGGAAAAAGTAATCCGCCCCCCTTGAGGCCTTCTCTTTTCAGAAATATTAATCCCTGCCATGATCTTAATCCTTGAAATAATCGCATCTTGGAAACTTCTTAAATTATCTGGCACACGGACAGGAACCAGTTGGCCATCAATTCTATAACGGATTTGTAGAGTATCTTTATGAGGTTCGAAATGGATATCAGTTGCTCGATCTACAATAGCTTTCTGCACCACTTCATTTACGAAACGAATTATAGCAGCATTTTGATCCTCAAGATCATCCTGAGTCTCATCTTCATTTTCAGATTCCAAATCAGTTTCATCTAAACTGTCCGAGCCAATTCCAAAATTTTCCGTGATAGCACTCGTTACTTTCTCAGGCAACCCAAGATACCATATCGGCTTTCGTCCCGATACCGCAAAAACCCAGCGACTCATGCGGTCAGTTGGTGGCCAGACAGTAAGTAGGTGAATCTTACCATCATCTACTCCCACACTTATATTTTTTTCAATATTCTTTTGATGAATAAGACTACACTTTTTTAAAGTTTTAATAATTTCATCGGCAGAACAAGGCTTCGTTAAAATTTTAAAAACTTTACCTGAATTGACTGCATCCTTGGCAACCTCAAAATCGGAGTGCCCAGTGATCAGAACACTCACAATATTCGGATCAATTTTATTTATTTCAGCAAGCATTTTCGACCCGTTCATGCCCGGCATTCTCATATCTGAAAGAACTACAGAGAAGCCACCTACTTTTTTGAATATTTCAATTCCACTTTCTCCACTCTTTGCCAAATGTATATCAAAGTCTTTCCTGAGATTTAATTGATAACCACGCAAAATGGACTCATCATCATCGACACACAGAACCTTTATTTTATCCTCATGGACCGGCGATTGATCTGGCTGAATAGGCAAACTGCTAAATGCGTGTATAAGCCTGAGAGGAAAATTTCGAGTAGGGTTTTCAGGCAAGGTAAAATCATCAAGCAAAGGATATTTCTTCCGGTCTGATATCGATTGCATTGTATGTTCAATACTCATGGATACTTTAGCTGAAAGGAGTCTTGCCCGTTCTTCAAGCGGAGCATTCTGAATATTTAAACGATCTAAATCAGACAAATCGGGCCACCAATCAAATCGCGAGTCAGCATCCCCACTCAGCAACTCAGAACCTTCCACTTGTTCAGATTTTTCCTGAATATCATTTGCAGCAGAGTGTTGCTTTTCTTCCCTCAAGGTATCAGCATCCCCAACAGGTTCATCATCCGTATCATAGCCAATTAGGTCTTTATTTTCACCCAAGTCTTCGAGGGGATTACCGAGGGAATTATCTTGATGGGATTCCTCTGAAATATCTTCCATATCTAAGTTTGATTGCTTGTTGCGGTTGCTTACCTTAAGTCCCAATCCCTTATTCTGCTCATCCTTTAATTTAACAGTAGGTTCTTTCGGTTCCTTCGCAACTTGACTTGCGGAAATAATATTAACCTCATCGGTCTCTTCATCTTGGACTTGCTTCGTATTTCCTGACTCTTGGTTTTCATTTATTGATTGCGATTTCGCGGAAGCCTCTTTTTTTTCAGATAGGCTTCGGAAATTTGGATGAGCAAATTTTGCAATGAAGCGAGTTTTTAATAAATTTTGAAATAATTTAGAACCAGATTTGTTAGCCTCATTTCTTTTTTCGACTACTTTTTTTTTCTGCGAACGAGACTGTAACAACTCGTTAAATAGCTTTGTCTTGGATTTCGCTTTGGGGGGCTCAACCTTCTGATTAGCTTTTTTATTAAACATACTCATCTACAAATGACCTGTATTAAAGAGGGTTACTCGAGTTGCCATAGTTACACATACTACCTATTTTTAGGGGTAGGCAGCGGGTTTCTTGGCGGAATGGTGATAGTTCGCCCCCCAGAAGTAACAATCCTTCTCGGTGAATTAATCCCCGAACTGACAGGTTTCTTGTTTGGTTGGGCTTTTTTTACAGGCATCGCACTTGGCACAGAAAGCACTTTTCCGTCAGACTTTTTTAAGCTAAGCGTAATTCCTCCCTTCATTAACAGAACTTCGGTCTCTGGGTTAAAACTTTGGATTTCCACCTTACCATCGTCAAACGATTCCCCTTGTTGCAACCATACTCCATTATTCTTAGATTTATCAAACAAAGAGAAATACCATTCTCCCTTGAATTTGAAAAATCCTCGTAATTCGATGCTTGTATTTTGTGGTCTCGGCGGTGGAGGCGGAGGTGCAGGTCTCTGAACGACGACAGGTTTAGGCTTCTGTGAACCAGGCCTCAGAAACGGATTTTGAGAAAATGTGTAGGTGCCAAAAAATATTAATCCGAAGATTAAATATGTCTGTTCAAATTTGATTATTTTTCCTCCCATTAGAAATCTGGACGATTGGACGGTAAGTCCTGGAGAGAAGACTCTCCTTTATTCTTACCGTCTAGATCTGGCATTCCTAGAATCCTGCCAGACGGAGAACTAAACTTGGGTGCGTAACTTGAATCAATACGATCATCTATAATTTTTGTATTAATTTCGGAATCATCAAAGCCTGGTTTCATAATTGTGGGGCGTAAAAATATCATTAGTTCAGTAGGAGTATACTTAACTGTTTTAGGGCGGAAGAACTTCTTTCCAAAATAAGGAATATCACTTAACAAATTATATTTTGATTCAGTCGAATCCACCTGGACTTCCTGCAGTCCGCCCAAGACAATGATCTCTCCATCTTTAATAGTGATGAAAGATTTTGCTTCCCGAATTTTCTTTGCCGGCAAGGATTGATCCTGAAAAGTATTGCTTTTAGTCTCGTCAAACTTCTCCGCCTTTACTTCAACTTCCATAAATATAGAACCCCGAGATGTAACCGTCCCGTTTTCATCTATCAAAGGTAGACCAATCTTGGGCTTCTTGATTTGCAATTCAGTTCTTGCTGTAATCTGATCGCGTTGCCCAGTATTTGAACCTTCCGAAGAGTTCATGTTTCCATAGTAGGTCGGAACGATAATATTTCTTTCATCCTCAATCTTAATATGGACCTCTGGTGCATTGTGTGAAACCATCAAAGATGGTGTAGAGAAAATGCGTACATCATTTCTTTCGGATGAAAGTGCAAAAAGTTGATCCCACCTGATACCGGTCAATTCCCAATCATTCAATTGAAAAGGAACTGAAGTATTAAGCAATGGGACTCCTAAAACTCCCTGCAGTGTATTATTCTTTACCGCACTTTGAATACTTTGAGTATCCCCGGTAGGTTGCCCATTTGCATCAGTACCCGTAACATTGGTTGTTTGCGTTGTGGGTTCACCGAATAAATTATCACTTCTAGGTCCCCTGGCGAATTTCGACCACTCAAGTCCGCTGAAAAGAGCGTCAATTCCTCGTTGATTTTGTTCTGTTAAATCAACCATGACAAAAATAGTATCAATTCGAGCGAGAGGCAGAGGTTGATCTAAAGACTCAATCATACTACCGATTTCATCGATATCTGACTTAGTTCCATAAACAAGAATTGCATTACTTCTTTCATCCGAGGAAATTGTTATAAAATCACTAAATTCATGGGAACCATCCGTTCCACTTTCATTATTGGAAGAATTCGAGGCAGGATTGGTAGTTGTTTTGGGAGTGTTATTGGAGGTGGAAGATGGTCTCGGGGTTGTTTTTCTACCTTGCACCTGTTGCTTAATTCTTTGCTGATTCTTAATAACTTCATCCAAAATAGATTGAATATCTTTTGATTCCGCATGCTGTAATTTAAAAAGTTTACTGGTGGTTTTCATTTTTACGGGTGCATCAAATGTTTCTAAAATAAACTCAATGGTTTCTCGATTTTCCTTACGGGTCACGATAAAAAGTTTGCCCGTCCTTTCATCGGAATCGATCTGAGTTGTTCCTCCTAGAAAGGATTTCAAACTTCCTTCAATCATTGATTTAAGCTTACTCTCTAATTCTCGGGCCCCTGCATTTTTGGTTTCCCAAACAATAAATTCAGTCCCAAGATCCTCTTTATTGATCGGACGATCTAAGCTGAGCAAAATCCTTTCCATTCTTTGAAGATTTAAAAGAGAATCTGTTACTAAAATACTATTCGCTTTTTCGAATACCAGAAGGCTTCCAACATTAGGAGTCGAAAAAGCATTAAGTTGCTCACGAACCTCGATAGCAGGAGCGTATTTTAAATGAAATATCTTAAAGTAAATTCTTTGACTCGGTTTAAGAGAAGAAGCCTGCCCTTCGATCCAAATAGGTACATGTACATTCATATTTGTGGCCGGAACAGCTTTGAAATACTTATCATCAATTTTTGTGATTCCGATTCCATTCATCGCAAGTAAATTATCAAGGGCACTCAAGGTTTCTCTCTTCGAAAGAACTGCCATGCTATCGAAGGTAATTTTTACGGCGGGAAGGTTCTGTGGACGTAAAATATAACGACCTGTTATCAACTGTAACATATCCAAAATCATATTTGTATCTTGATCCCTAAGCCTAAGTCGCTCCATCGGTTCGTCGAGCCCTTCAATTAGTGCAAGTTCCTCTGGATCTGATAAGAAGCTTCCTGGCAAAAGAAGTGAGTCATCCATCGACATTGGATCCTGTTCAACTCCAAGAGAACTTGGAGCACCAATAGGAGCAGTTTCTACAGTGGGAGGAACTTGATCTGCAGGCACTTGTCCAAAAACAAGTATATTTACACTTGTAAAAGCACATAAGAATAAAATTATTTTAATTTTCATTGTTTATTGAATTCCACGGAACTTACTTCAAATACCGCATCAAAAGTTGTTGGATCATAAGGTCGAGACTTAGGAGGATAATTAGGTTCAATTTTCACCTCACTGAGAAACATGTAGGGACTTTCCTGACGAATTAGAGCGGCGTACTCGTTTACATCTTCATAGCTTGCTCTTTTAAAAGTAATCCTTACTCGGTGTTGCTTGTATCTTTCTCGTTCATCCGTGCGGAGTTCACTGTAGTCTCTTTGGGGGAAAACCTGATCCGCCAACCGAGATGCCAAGTTACTGAGTTGGTTTTTGTCGTAGCTTTTGTTCTGCTGTTCAACCTTTTGTTTTTCTAATGCTGCATCAATGGCGGGTTTTAATCCAATAACCATTTCATGTCCTTTAATTTCTTCAGCAGCTACATTCCAATCCTGCCATAAAATCATTCCAACCTGAAATAATTTAATTAATGATAAACTGAATACTACCCATAAAGAAATAACAAGGAGCGTTTGCTCTCTGCTATTTAATCGGAAAAACATTTTCTCAAAAATCTTCATCCTCAATTACCAGAACTTTCTTGATCTCCTCCCGTAACTTTTTGCTCTTTAAGCTCAATATCAAATTCGAAAGTCGTTTTACCTGTTTGGCTTTTGATTTCCCGACGTTCTTTTCCTCCGCGGCCAAGCTGTAAGCTCGCGACTTTATTTTTCTCAAGATTTGCCAAGAAAGTGTTTATAGACTCAACATTTTTACCCTCTCCCTCCAATTCGATTTCATTACGACTTTTAAAATGTGCAAAGGTAAACCACACATTCAGATCGCCTGGCGGTCCACCCAAGTGAGCATATAAACGTCCAATCGCACCGAAAGGGTCGATTCCACCCAGTTTATTCTGACGAAGTTTCTCCAAGAGCTTTTGTGAATCGATCACTAAGGGAACTTCCATTGCCATTTCTCCCGCCAAGTTTTGCTTGTCCTCAAGCTTCACCCCCAAGATCTTAATTCCCAGGACTACAACCAGGATTGCTGCCATACTTAAAGACCAAACCAAGGTTGCTTTCCAACGTTTTCGCCCCTGCCTTCTTCTTTTAATCTCACTTTTTTTGAAATCATTTGCACGAAGATCAACCGTCCATAATTGATCACTCGATATTTTTACTGATTGATCAATTTCGAGACTGGGGTTTTTCCCCTCCATCCATTCATGCTCAAAAAGGAAAAAACCATCCTTCAGGCGTTCAATCTCCCCAGCTACAAGTATATCAGGGACGATGTCATGGTTTTCTACATTCACCAGCGACAATAACTTACCCCTGGCTATTTCTAGTGATTCAGCCTCTTCTGGATCTACCGGCATAGAAAAAACTTGTTCTGGAACCGGCGATTCTACACCGTATGCCCCTACGCTTAGTGTCTCACCTTCTTTCAGAAATAAAATTGTTGGTTCTGAGAATTTTTTACCGAAAAGAGAAACAAACGAAGGAAATACTCTTCGAAAAACTTCCATATTTTGCCATCCCAGTTGGCGGAGTTTTACAAGAGGACAGGCAAATACCACAACCTTCCCCTCTTCTTCTCCACCAAAGTATCCCCATGCGAGCTGCTCTTCAGGATATGGAGAAAAGCCTGCATCTCCAAGAATCTCCTGAATAAACAAAGGTAAAGCCCCATCTGGATTATCCTCATCGATGGACCCTAAACTTGAGGGCAAATTAATGGTCTCGCAAAAAAAGTACTCCCCCGGAATCCTCAGTGTAAACTCACTGAGTTCAGCCATAGGAACGGCAAGATCATTATTTTCGTTATCAGGCATCAGATGGTAAAATCATAAACTGCACCAAATTTTTTACAATTCTAGTCACAATCAACATTTTAAAGTACTTCGATTCAGCTAATCAGTCGATTAAATTTTCATTTTCTCGCAAGGCTAGAATTCGGAATGGATATTGGATTTTTTGATTTCGGGCACTCCTTGGCTTTTGTAAATTTTTCTGGCCAGTTTTGGGTCTTATTGGTTTTCGATTTCCCGAGCTCATTTCATTCAACAAAATCGCATGTAATTGAAAATTTGATTTCCCTCGGTTTACATTAATTTCCAAACGAAAGACTTTCGCACTCCGATCGATTTTCAACCCCCTCTTATTGGCCAATTCTCCAACCATATCGTAATACCTTTTCTTATCACTTTGGGAACCAGAATTCTTCGATTCATTCAAATCTTCAAATGCACCCTCATCATCACCAGCAAGAAATTTCAAAAGAAAGACGGAGGCACCATCCGGATTAAATCCACCTTCATTGAAAAAAGAAAATGAATCTTTAAAATTAACTAAATCTCCTGTCTCGTTCCCAATTTCATCAAAAAAAATACCTGAATTCTCAGAATCGTCCGGATCGTAAGCAAAGCCCTTGATCATACGAAATTCATCAAAATTCTCCAGTTTTCTGCCTGGAGTCCAATAAGGAGGATCCAAATCTTCATAATAATCATCCTCGGCTCCCTCATCTCGCTCTTCATCGTCTTTATCCTGCCAATCTGCCAAAGCATCTACTAATGGCTCTCCATCATCATCATTTACGATGGAATCTCCACCTGCTTTCATGAAAGCGAACAAACTGACTAAATCCTTCTCTTTAATTTCATGGAAAGGGATTTTGCCTGACTCATCAAGCAACCTCACTGACCAAGTAATAGGAGAATTCAAACTTTCCTCTTCTCCTGTAGCAGCAATATCACTTGGACTTATACCTGCGTACTCCAAAGGGTCGCCCCAACCTAAGCCGCGGTCATCAAGTTTCCCCAGTATCATTCGAAATTCATTCAGAACCCCGACTGTTAAATCCAACGCAGAGTAAGCATAAGTTCTCAGATCATCTCTTTTATGAAATTGACTCACATGACGTAATTCCTGAGCAGTCTCTTTCATCAAACGAAGAGACAAGACCGATAAAAGAACGATCAGTGCCAATACAAAGACCAAAATAGATCCTCTTTTACGCGGGCTAACCTTATTCACTTGGGTTCCTCCTCAATCCCAGTTGGGGCAAGATTTTCGATAGCCAATGAAACCGTGCGCTCAAGATTCTCATCATCCCAACGGAATACCAGTTTTACAAACGCAGGAATTCTGTAGTCATCTCCTTTTTCGCTTTCTTCGAGTTCTTTAGTAATTTCCCACTCCTTAATATCATCGGGGTCTGCATCCTCATCCCCGTAATAGCAGTAGAAGATTTCCTTACAAAATGGACTGACCAAGGTTTTGGACAATTCATCTTCATCTTCAGGTTCCATTCTTCCATCGTCATTTTTTTCAAGTTCCTGAAGTTCCGAAAACCACAAAATACTTAACCCCTCCTGCTCATCAGGGTATAAGTAACCATGAACTCGAGTAGCCGATCCATAAGGACTGAAAAATAAGGGAGGAGCCTCCCTAAGATAGAAATGAATCAAGGGGTCATCTGAATCTGAAAAGCCAACAGGGTATTGGAGATCAACTCTCTTATCTTTGGGTAAAGCGAAACTGGAGATAGTGGCCTCTTCCAAAACTGCAGTAAGAAAATGCGAAACGCCATTTACATGGGCGTCAAAAGCATCACGGGTAGCGGGCCGGTTTGCCCAAGCTTGGGAAATAGTTACGAGCAGAGCGGTAGCTGCAATAAGCACAAGTCCACCAATTGAGAGCGCAAGAAGCACTTCAATCAAGGAAAAACCCATTTTTCTTTCAGGACTCAATCCCGATTCCTTTCATCCTGAATTTCGCGGATCTTATCGGTTTTATCCTGAAGCAATCGATTGCGGTCGGAAGAAAAATCTCCATGACTGCCCCATTTCGGACGAAACATCAACATCTTGTAAGTTCTTTCTCCAGGCTCTACCCCAAGTTCATCATTTCCGTCATACTCTAAAAGTAACCGAACTTTAAAAAGATCTATGACATCCGTCATTTCAATTTCCGTTTCCCAACGGATCTCTCCCATACTTATGGTAGGTAAATCACCACCCTCTTCCATTTTCTCGTAGTCAGTTTCTCGAAAAATTTCGCTCCGTGCCCATAAAAGATCCTGCTCCAACTCTCTCGTGTCCTTCATGATTCGAATGGTACGCGAAGCGATGAATGCTCCATCCACTAAGTAGACCGCAGACAATCCAAAAATGGCCAAGGCAATCAATACCTCAATCAACATAAACCCATGAGTAGATGCCTGACTCTTCATTCTGGGTCCGCCAACACATAGCCTGAAAATGGGTCAAACTTGATGGTGCTACTCTCTTCACGAAAAACAATTTTTACCTCAAATGGCTGGCTACAACCTGCATGAAAGGCCACTCGGTCCAGGGCTAATTGTTCTTCGGTGAAATTTGTCGAGCCACCTGCTTCCCCTGCCTCAGGACCAACCGCGGAAAAAAACACCTCCGGAATAAGCTCTTCATCTTCAAATAAATCCTCGTCTACTTTTGAATACACCTTGTGCTCAGCAAGTATTGCCCCCGATGAATCAGTTACCGTAAACATTACCTGGTCTTCTACATAGCTTAAATAACTTTTTCTTTTTCTTTCGCTTGAAAAATAAACCGCATCTAAAGCAGCTCTTTTAAGAACGCGATCTGGTGGCTCATAATTGGAACCACTTATAAAAGCACTCGCATTACCAGCGACCACTCCCATAAGCACGCCAATTAAGCCTAGTACGAGAAGTACCTCTATTAAGCTGAACGCTCGTAAGGAACGGTCGCGTTTAAAAGGAATCAAATCAATTTCCTGAGTCCCAATTCCCAATCACTTTCCCATCGGGAGCGGTGGTTGAAATATCAAAACTACCCGCGTTACGGGTCCCAGGATATTGGTAAACATATGGCTTCCCCCATGGATCATTAAGGTCGGAAGTCCTTTTGACGAAAGGAGGCACTCCATTGGGAGGGGATTTAAGATCATTGAGACTCTTGGGATACTCCCCGACAAGTGCAAAATAACTGGTAACATATGCCTCTCCAGTACTGTTAACCCAGGTTTGAGCTGCTTTGATTTTCCCGCCTCCAAATATTTCTCCCAAATTGGACATCGCAAGACCCGCCACAATACCAATCAAGGCCAATACAATTAAGATTTCTACAAGTGTGAAACCCCGTTTTTTAGTAAGTAAGGATTTTTCGATAGTTTGATTAGGAGAATTATTCATTTTATTTTGAAGGGTTCTAGATACATTTAACAAATGAATGATCAATCAATCAACTAGAAATAGCTATTTCACTAAGGTTTGATCTTGCCTCAAAGTAGTGAAAAGTTAAGAAAAGAATAAGTGAATTTACCTGACTATTTACCAGTTTTAATACAAATCCTTCTTGCAGTAGGTATGGGGGTTGGAATATTGGTCGCCAGCCACCTCTTTGGTCAAAAGGCAAGACACAGTAAAATAAAGGATTCACCTTATGAGTGCGGGATTGCTTCTGAAGTTGGTGGTGAAACACGATACTCAGTGAAATTCTATATTACAGCCATGCTTTTCATCATATTTGATATTGATGTAGTTTTCCTAATTCCTTGGGTTCTCACTCACAGAGATTTAGTTGCAGCTGGAATTCCCATTTTAGGACCCATGATGTTTTTTACCTTCATCCTTGTTGTCGGTCTAATTTACGAACTTAAAAGTGGTGCCCTTAAGTGGGAAAAATAATTCATTTCCATTCATATCATTGGAAGCATTCAGCTTCCGCATGATTACCTCTTATTTTAAATGAGGATAGATCGTTACATCTCTAACACTAGAATTATCGATCTTTCTTCGCGTGATCTACGATCTGCTTATTCGGAATTATTGGACACCTTTGGTAGCCAACTTGCCACTCCCAACAGTCGAAAAAAAGTTCTCAACGAATTGGTGGTTCGCGAAAAGTCGCTCACCAGTTACATCGGTGAAGGCGTTGCCTTACCTCATGCCCGGGTATCCATTAAGAGACCCTACGCCCTCGCCGTGGGAAGGTGTCCAGCAGGTTTAACCTTTGAAGGTAGAGACAGCTATGAAGATATACGCTTTGTCTTCCTCCTTCTTGCCAACGAAAAAGCAAAAAACTACCTCTCTTTTCTCGCCGCTCTTGCCCGCTCTTTTCAGGACAGTTCAGTCATGGATCAGCTGTGGATGGCTAGGGATAAAAATGAATTTAAAAGTGCAGTTCGAAAGGCCTTTGCTGAAACCGACGACCGTCCGGCCCGTAGGCGTACGAAATTTAATAAACTTCTCACCGATGAAGCCGCAAAAATAGCCAAAGCTGCGGAATGCTCAACAATTCTTGTCTTTACCGATGTCTTTCCCCCAACTCTTGCCCCGCGGATGACTTTCCCTGGCTTTAAAGTCGTCCTCGCCGGTGAGGGAGTCTCCGATGAAGATAAAACTCACCACAGGGCGGATGCCACCCTTGCAGTCCGGGCTCTTTCCCGATCTCGGCTTTCTCAGTTACGGGCGGCCATTCTTCTCGGTTTAACCAGAGAGATTTTTGGATTCCAGGACAGGGTCTGTTGCATTGGAGGTATCCCTGACAGTGGTCAACTAGATACAGTTTTGGTTGTGGATGTGGATGAAGAATTTGAGTCTGTAATTGGCCAGGGAGATGAAATGCTCCCCACCGATGTGGCTGCAGAAGCGCTTGAAAGATTAACAGCTATTGCCACAGATCTCGCTACCGCTGGTCGCGAAGGTAAATCCATCGGAGCCATGTTTATTTTAGGAGATCATGCCGAAGTCATCAAAAGATCTAAGCAACTTATCCTCAATCCATTTCATGGCTATGCCGAGGAAGACCGTAGTATCCTCAATCCCTTCATGGATGAAACAATTAAGGAACTGGCTCTCATCGACGGTGCTTTCATTGTCCAAGGGAATGGAGTGGTCGAATCAGCTGGATGCTTAATCCAAGCCAAAGTCGATGAAATCGATTTACCCGGAGGAATGGGTACTAGGCATGCTGCAGCCGCAGCTATCACCCAAGCGACAGAATCACTTGCTTTGGTAGTCTCCAGCTCTGGTCAAGTAACCTATTTTCGAAAAGGACGCATGTTTACACTCTTCGATAAATCTGAAGGTCGCTCTTTGTGATTTACCCATGCATCCCCAATGTGAAAACTCAGTGCTCAAACTCGGTTTCTTTGGTGGTAGTTTTGATCCGATTCATAAAGGGCACCTGGAGGTTGCCCTCGCGACCATCGAAAAATTCTCATTTCAAAAAGTTCTTATCTGTCCTGCATTTCTTGCTCCATTACGAAATGAAAAACCACTTTTCTCCTCAGCCGATCGGCTTGCAATGGTTAAACAAATTACAAAATATCATGACCAACTCATTTCCTACGATCATGAATTGCACCAGGAAAAAACATGTTACACCTATGAGACGCTTAACTTCGTTCAAGCCGAGTTTCCTCAATACGAAGTTCATCTCATGCTTGGAGACGATCAATTCTCAAAGTTTAAACAGTGGAAATTTCATCAGGAAATACTCGAAGAATTCCCTATGATTGTTTTTCAAAGAAATGGGTCACCCGTCGACAACTCTAAAAACCAACATCCCACATCGAGGATTCAAAATTTAAAAAATCCATTATTCCCACACTCATCATCTGAAATCAGAAAACGCCTCCAACAAGGTCTCGATATTTCTCATCTGCTACCCCAACCTGTCTTTACATACATGAAAGCCCACAAGCTTCTCGATTACTTAAACTTATGAAAACTGAGCTGCCTGAAACAAAATCTGAGCTGCGTAAAAACCTTCACATTGCATGTGAAGCCTTGCTCGAAAAAAAAGCGGAAGACCTAAAGCTTCTTTACTTCGGAGATAAATCCTCATTAACCGATTGCTTTATTATCGCAACAGGTACATCGAACCCACACTTAAAAGCTCTTCGTAACAATGTTGAAGATGTACTAAAGGAAAACAAGATCGAAACCTTATCTAAAGACCGCTTCCACCCGGGCGGTTGGCTGATTCTCGACGCCATCGACTTCGTGGTTCATCTCTTTTCAAAAGAACAACGCGAGAATTATGCATTGGAACATCTCTGGAAAGATGCCGATCAACTATCCTTGGAAGATCTTTAGAATAAGCGGGAAGAATCTTCTTCCCAGAAAAAGGTCTTCCTAAAATTTGATTATTTGCTTTCAATAGGTTGACTTTTCCATAGCTCTTTTAAAATACTGAATGAGAGTTTTACATGGCATATTTTTGCTAATCAACATTCATCATAATCCTTACAGCCCATCGATATGACTACTAGACGTTCCTTCCTCAAACAGGCATCGCTTGCCTCCGCTCCGTTTATTCTCCCCTCCCATATCTGGGCGGCCAAGGGTGAGTCCTCGCCCAACAGTCGAATCAATCTTGCGATTATCGGTCCCGGAAAAATGGGACGAACCCATGCCCATAAATTAATCCGTAATCCACGAGTCCAAATTACTGGCTTCGCCGAGATTGCGGATGTTCGTACCCAGCATACCAAAGAATTAATCGAAAAACATTATTCCAAGAGTACACCGGGTGATAATTGGAAGGGTTTAAAGATCACCAACGATTACCTGGAACTACTCGAAGATAAGTCTCTCGATGCCGTCCTCATCGCCACCCCCGACCATTGGCATGGCGAAGCCACCATCCGGGCAGCCCGGGCCAAAAAACATGTTTATTGTGAGAAACCAATCTCCCTGACCATTAAGGAAGGGCGTGCTATGGCCGATGCGGTTAAGGAAAACGGAATCGTCTTCCAGACCGGTAGCCAGCAACGTTCAGAATACGGAGGGAAATTTCGCCGCACCGTGGAAATGATTCGGAGCGGTGCGATTGGGGAACTCAAAAAGATTCGCGTATGCGTCGGTGGTCCCCCAAAGCCATGCGATCTCCCCACGGAACCAACCCCTGAAGGAATCGACTGGGATACCTGGCTCGGACCGGCACCTATGCGTGGGTTTAATAAGATTCTCTGCCCCGATGATGTACACAACCATTTCCCGGCCTGGCGTCGCTATCGTGAGTACTGCAATGGCGGCCTTGCTGACATGGGTGCCCATCATTTCGATATCGGTCAATGGGCCATGGATGCCGACAACACCGGACCCGTCAAAGTGATTCCTCCCAAGGAGGGCGAGCGCGACTTAAAAATGGTCTATGCCAATGGCGTGGAAGTCGTTCATGGAAGTACCCCGGACTGGCGTGGAGGCACCATTTTTTACGGCACGGAAGGAACCATCTGGGTGGACCGCGGACCCTGGAAATCGGATCCCGAAAATTTAATCAAAGACTACAAGGCAACCGTCAGCCTGCGACAGCCCAAGAATCATCACGATGACTGGCTCGATTGTATCCATAACGGAGAACTGCCCATAGCTCATGCCGAGGCCGGTCACCGGACAGCCACGCTCTGCCAGCTCTGCAATATCGGATATGAACTACGCCGCGAACTTACCTGGGATCCAAAGAAGGAAGTTTTTGTAGGCGATGATGAGGCCAACAAGCTCACCGATCGTAAACGCCGTAAAAAGTGGTACCGCGTGTAGGAACAAAATTCCTGTAAGCTAACCCATCTAATTTTTCGTAACGCCTTCGTTGATCAGAATGATCGGCGAAGGCGTTTTTTTTGGGCGGAGTTATCTACGGTACTGACCGGTGGAATAATCAAAAAAGACCGGATTCTGTTGTTCACGAATAAGCAGGTAGATCCAGTCGCCACTGGCATGGTTCCAGAGGAATGGCCAGGTTGCTTGGTTACTCCATAGCCAGCCATGCTCTTTTCGCCATAGCCAGATACCGTCTGCTCCATCAGAACTCAGATATACCCAACCCAGTACATAATGATAAGCCCATCCGTTTTCAAAATACCGAAAGTCGCCAAACCACTCCGAATTTGACCATCCATCACCCGTTTCCACCACTCCATCGATTGGATAACTTTGGATAGTAGCCCCTACCCTTTTCCATACCCCGACGGTTTCTCCCTTCTCATTGCGTGCAAATGCCTGGAAGTAAAATGAGTCTCTTGAAGAGAATGTAATCGAAAAGGAATCATCCTCTGAAAGATTTTCGATAAGCAGAACGGTATCATTTTCATCCATCGATGTACGGATATTAAAACCGGTCTGTTCAATCGTACCATTCCCATCGCTTCTGATCTTCCCGTGCAAAGTAATCGTGCCATTTTTATCCCGCTGGTGTCCGTAAGTTGTGACCATCGGTGCGAGGACGATCAGCTCCGGTTTTGGGTGATCGATTGTCGTCTGGTTGGAGTCATTTGTAGAGGGGATTATCGTTTGATTACCATCCACAATTGGTGGTTCGGTTACATTGTGATCACCCGGCGATGGTGCAGTCTGGTTATTATCCTGAGAATGTGGTTTCTTTGCGGTTTCGTTGTTGTCCGGGGAACCTGGTTGCGTCTGATTGTGATCCGTGGGTGTATCTGTTTGATTGATATCAGGTACGAACTCAGACCAGTCGTATGGCCAGTTTGGGTTGGATAAGAATGATTCATGGATCAAGCCTTTATTGGAGTCCGTCAGGGAATCCGCATTGGCAAAAGATTCTGCAAAATTAGTAACAACCGAAACATTCCAGTCGCTGATGTCCTGATCAAAGGCGATCGCTCCTTTAAATGTGCCGTTCATATCCGTAACGAAAGATGTGTCCCACGCTCCAATGTCCTGATTGAAAGCATGGGCATTATGAAACATTGACCAGGTTCGAGTGACAGATGATGTATTCCAGTCACTGATGTCCTGATTAAAAGTGTGTGCACCTGCAAACATTCCTGTAAATGCAATGACACCCGAAACATCCCAATTTCCGATAGGTTGATTGAATGCCTGGGCATCTTTAAAAATACATCTCATCTCAGTGACTGAAGAAACATCCCATCCACTTATATCTTCGTCAAATTCAGTCCTTCCCTTGAATGCCTCGGACATATTAGTTACCGCAGAAACATTCCAGTCACTGATGTGACCGTAGGTGGCATTGGCTTCCGCCTGCTTATCAAACCAAAGGTTAACCACCCCATAGAAATTTGAATCGTCTATCAAAACAAAATTTCTCCAATCGTACGACCAGTTTGGATTGGTTGAGAAAGATTTATTTATCTTTCCTTTGTTGGAAACGGAAAGGGAAACCGTATTCAGAAATGCATCTTCAAAACTATCAACAGAGGAAACATTCCAATCACTAATATTCTGATCGAACGCTTTGGCATACATGAAGATCTGATTCAACTTGGAAACTGAAGAAACATCCCATGAACTGATGTCCTGGTCGAACTTTTGAGTATTCCTAAACATACCAGTCATTTTAACGACTGCTGAAGTGTTCCAATCCCCAATCGGCTGATTAAAATTTGAATCTGTAAACATGTAGCTCATCCGGGTTACCGAGGATGTATCCCACTGGGCAAGAGAATGATTAAATTTCTGGGCACCCTTAAACATGTCATGCATGTTCGTTACTGATGACACATTCCAATCGCCAATATCCTGATCAAAGCAAGATGCATGATTAAACATTCGTTCCATATTTCTTACATTACTGACATCCCAGGCACTGATGTCCTCATTAAATAGTGTTCGATCTTTAAAGGCTGCATACATACTTGTAACCGCAGAGACATTCCAATCGCTGATGTGGCCGTAAGTAGCATTGGCTTCCGCCTGATTATCAAACCATAAATTTACTGCCGTTTGGAAATTAGGATTATCAATAATGACATGGGAACGCCAGTCGTATGACCAGTTCGGGTTAGAAACAAATGCTTTGTGAACCAACCCCTTGTTTAAAGATGATATCCCGGAAGCATTTTTAAACATATTTGACATATCGTTGACTGCTGAAATATTCCAATCACTGATATCTTGATTAAAAGAGTGAGCTCCTTCAAAAGTCTCTCGCATCCAAGTAATTTTCGAAGTGTCCCAACTTTTTAAGGATTGGTTGAAAGACGAGGCCCATATAAACATACTTCTTATTTGCCGAACAGAAGACATGTTCCAATCACCAATTGGCTGATTAAAATTTGAAGCTCCCTGGAACATGTGAGACATATCCAAAACACGGTTTACTTCCCAATTCTCAATCGACTGATTAAAGGCTTTTGCGTTAAGAAACATCCCCGCAGTATTAGTAACTGAGGATGTATCCCATTCACCAATTTCCTGATTAAATTTCTTGGCATCTCGAAATAGGCTATTCATATTTATTACAGCCGAAGTATACCAATTTCCTAATGGTTGATTAAACGAGAATGCACCATAAAACATTGATGACATATTGGTAACGGAACTCGTATTCCAATCTCCAAGTGGTTGATCAAAAACCGATGCCCGATGAAACATGTATTGAGTTGTAGTGACCGTTGATACATCCCAGTTTCCAATTGGTTGATTAAATACCGAAGCTTCGCGAAACATATCCTGCATACTGGTTACGGATGAAACATTCCAGTCGCCAATTGGCTGGTTAAATAATGAAGCTTTGTAAAACATGTACCTCATTGTTTTAACATTACTAACATCCCAAGCACTGATATCTTCATTAAAAGTAGCTCGATCTTTAAAGGCGTTAGCCATTGTAGTTACCGTAGAGGTATTCCAATCGCTCATGTGACCATAGGTGGCGGTGGCATTGGTCTCGTCCGAGAACCACAAATTAACTGCTGTCTGAAAGTTGGCATCCGTTAGTGAAATCTTTGGCTTTTCCAGATTATAAAGAGCCAAAACTTCCGCGGTCGACAAAGCACGGTTGTAGACACGCACATCATCGATGGAACCAGAATACCTGCCATATGCAGCTGTAGCGTATTGGCGACCGAAATTCAGGTTTGAATTATTCCAAGCTTTCCTAATGGCATTAGAAATTACCAGTTGACCGCTCAAGAACACACTAAATGAATTTCCTACTCCAACCACCGATACATGGTTCCAACCATCTGGGACGAATACATTGGTACTATTTGGCCCATCACCATTTGTACCACCAAAATAACTCCCTCCAAAAGTTAATTGGGTACCACCTCCACTAACGATTAAATGAAACTGACCAGCGGAATAAGAATCTGACCCGAAGATATTCCAACCACTACCGGTAAGTTTGTAGAACCAGCCAGAAATGGTCTGGCTTCCATTATTAATTCCCTTAATTTGAGAAGTTGTCGAAATGTATTCCTGTTGCCCAAAACTGTAAGCCTTATTTGCCTGTCCATGGCGGTCAGTCGCTAAAGTCGCCCCATGGACTGTTCCATGCTTACCATTACCGGAAATATCCGAAGCATTCCCGTCGAAGGGATACCAGGCGACAAGACCGCTATTGAGATCTCCGAATAGAGTAGATAGTTGTAAAGTAAGGCACAGAAAAACGAGACAAGACCTGATTCTGTATCCTACTCTTTTCATTTGTTATAATGGTACTATTTACGAATTTGTGCTATTAATGTAAAGTATTAGCAAAAATACACATTTTGCTACTCTTTTTTTATATTTTTACAGAAAATCCGTTTCCCGTTACACAGGGCTTAGATCTATGCCTGCTCGTCCAAGATATTC